>ERZ773243.15-NODE-15-length-237666-cov-36.520552_pt1 | contig 237666 bp, 311 predicted proteins | sample MGYA00580520_ERZ773243 | MGnify/ENA primary metagenome ERZ773243 (study PRJEB29015, sample SAMEA2737747) | human gut metagenome | biome: human gut; feature: human-associated habitat; material: faeces | place: China | collected 2012 ... | reverse complement strand
CCCCTCGCACAATATTCAGTAAGCCTTTTGACGGCACAAACAATGTAACAGGAGGAGCTAAGTTTAATAATATCTGTATTGAGACAGATAACAACGGAAATGATAGCGGAAGAGATAGTGAGATAAATAATTACGTAGGTCCTCTGCAGTTACAGCAAGCTTCTCCTAATGGTATACACATGTGTATGGGTGGAGGCCAGGTCGGCATATGTACTACATCACCAAAATATACGCTTCATGTAGATGGAGTTATTTATGCAAAGGATGGTTTCAGGGAGACATCAGATATTCGTAAAAAGAAAGTATTAAACTCTCATACTGTGAGTCTAGATGATATGGCTTATGCTGATCTATTTGACTATACTCTTATAGATGATGAAAAAGAAATAGTAAAAGTAGGTACTAATGCTCATTACTGGCTTGATAAATTACCTCAAGTTGTTACTAAAGATAATGACGAATATCTATCTTTAAACTATGGAGTATTAGGAACTGTATGTGCTTTATCTGTATCTAAATATGTTAAGCAATTAGAAGACAGAGTTACTCTATTAGAGAATAAAATAGCCTCATTATAGTAAGTAAGAAGCGCTATTAGATGCCACTAGTAACTACTCAGCAATAGGAACATAATAATACCTTACACGTTATATAATTATAATCTCGAACAATTTTCAGAGTCCTTGCTGATTTTATCCCCTTTTTCAAATCAGCAAGGACTTTTTTGGTTACCTTATCAAACTACTATCTATGAATTATTATCAGTTAGGAGAACAGACAATGCCGATATTTAAAAATATGTTTAGCAGTGTAGAGAAGTTTACTATCAGTGCGATTGGTGGATTAATATCTCTATACTCTCCGGTTTATGTCCCTATCTTAGCCTTAGCTGCTATTATAATTTTAGATACAATATATGAATGTAAGGTAAATAAGAAGAAGGAGACAACCGATATTGTTAGTAAATCTAAGAGATTATTTTCTAAGATATTTTATAAAATACGAGACGCTATCGTAGCAATCTGTGGTGCATTCACTATAGAGAAGTTTATAGTAACTTCAATTAATTTACATGCTGTAGAATTTGTTGCTGGAGCTATAGCACTCGTAGAATTCTTTACTTTACTTGAACACTTAGGTAAGCTTCATCCCAGATGGAAAGTGTGGACTTTACTTAAGAAATTAGTAAAGAAAAAAGGGGAACAGATATTAGATGTCAAATTAGATGATGAACTTTCAGATGATACCAGTCATAAGCGTAGTTAATTGGTTAAGAAAGAATTTCAAAGTAGTCGCAGTAGGTTTAGTTAGTTTACTTATTGCGACTATTTTTTATCAACATAATTAGCTACAGAATAAGAACAGAGAAATAGACAGAATAACTAACAACATAAGGGCGTATGAAGAAATAGCTTCTAATGCTCAGGATAATAGCAGAGTACTTTAGCTTACTATAGATGAACTTAACCACAGTAAAGATAGCTTAATATAGCAAGTTAATAAGGTTAAGAAAGAATTAAAAATCAAAGACAAGAACCTAACTGACGCAAGTATAATCAATACCGAGATTAATGATTCTGTGAAAACAGTAATCAAAGAAAAGTTAATAGACTTTAATGAAGAGCTAAAGCTCAATGATTTAACAACTATCATAGTTAGTAGAAAGGACTCAATCCTAACAGCCAAGATTGATATAAAAAATCAACAAATTATATTTGTAGAAGATAAGAAAGAATATAGAAACAGATATAAGAATGGCTGGGTTAGGTTCTGGCACTTTGATTGGAAAAAGATACATGTCAAAAATTATCAGATTGTAAATTCAAACCCTTTAATAAAGGTAACAGATACTCGTATCATTGAGTTACCTAAGTAAATAATATATTCAATAATTATTAATCAATAATAATATGCATAGAATATTTCGTGTTAAGGCTTACGAGATGGAACACGGTCCGCACTTCAACGAGGAACACGCTCGTAAAGCTGTAATGAAAATGGAAAATGAGGATGGTACTCGTGGACCACATTGGTCTATAGAAGAGACTACTACATTGGCCAGTCAGTATGGTATTTCCTTAACCGGTAAATACAATCGTTACGATTGGTATGTAGCATTAAACATGGTATATTCTGATTACTATAGAGTTATTATGAACATTACTGGTTCTAATAATACTAAACATTACGTTGAATTCGCAAAGGCTTGGCTTAATGACAAAGATATAGACGAAGGTAAAATGTGGTACTACTACATTTACGTAATGTGTGATAAAATCAGAGAAGCTGAAATGGAATGCTACGAAGAAGAACTGGAGAAACACGAAGGTGAGGAAGAACCTTACGGAATGTTTAGACGCGGTTCTAGAGGTGGTAGAGGTAGAAGAGGTATGTATACTTATAGTAGAGTATTTCCTTCTATGAAAGAAGAAGACTTTGAAGAGTACAATAAACTATTCGATCGCGAAAGTGAAAGAGAATATAATCCTTATAATGAATATAGCCGTGGTAGATCCACTCGTTATATCAGATATTAATTAAAATCAATTTATAAACTAAATCAATTATGTTAGAAGATAGAATTATCGTGCAAGATCGCGGTATCGACGCTGGTCTCGCTGCTTTAATGCAAAATGCTAATAAAGGTATGGATCCTGCAGCTTTGATGGCTATGATGAACAACAACGGCGGTTTCGGTGGAAACGGCGGTTGGTGGTGGATCTGGATCATTCTGATCTGGTTCTGCTGGGGTGGTAACGGTTTCGGTGGCCGTAACGCTGGTGCATTAGCTTCTGAACTAAATACTGATGCTAATACTAATTTGCTCATGTAGGCTATCAATGGTAATAAAGATGCAATAAGCAATCTGTCAACTACTTTGAACTGTGATATCAATGCAGTTCAGTCCGCTTTGAATCAAATCAATGCTGGTGTAAGTCAGATCTCTTGTGATACTAAGCTGTCAAGTTGTGAAGTAATTAATGCTATTACTTCTGGTAATGCAAATCTTGCTTCTCAGTTAGCTAACTGCTGCTGCACAACTCAGCGTTCTATTGACGCTGTAAACAACAATATCACTAAGATGGGTTATGAAAATCAGTTGTCTGTATGTAACCAAACTAATAACTTGGTTAACACTATGAACAGCAATACCCTGTCTCTCCGTGATAGCAATACAGCTAATACTCAGTCTATAATCGCTAAGCTTGATGCTATACAGAACCAAGCTCTGTTAGATAAGATTGACGCTTTACGTGAAAAGAACTCTACTTTGATTTCTCAGTTGAGTAACGAACATCAAACAGCTGCTGTAGGTTCTATGATTAATCAGGCTACTGCTCCTATTGTAACTAGACTGAATGATTTGCAATCAGATGTTGATGGTATCAAATGCAAATTACCTAATACAGTAAGCGTACCTTATCCTCAGTTAACAGCCATTAACACAGATATTTATCGTGCTGCTGCCTATGGTGCATACGCTGGTGATGTAGCATATGGTCGTAGCGGATACGGTTGTGGATGCAATAATTACTGGGGTTAATTCCAGTAAGAAAGGAGGTAAGTATGTGGCCTAACTTTTTTACAGGATTACCCTTTCTATTTCCTTCATTAGGAAGAACAAATTACAATACTTTACCAGTAACTAATGTTACAGTTGGAACTGAAGCTGTAACATTAGAACTTCCTAATCATGCATTTAGAAATAGAGATTATGTTGGTGGATTTTATATAGACTTAAGAACTGCAATACCTACAGGTACTAGTGCTACATTACCAATACTAATTGGCACTAATGGTGATACTAGACCTTTAGTAACTTATAACAATGAACCAGTTAGAGTTGAAAATCTTGCAGGTACTGGTATATATTTACTCCATTATAATAAGTATACAAATCAAGTATTTTTGGTAAGCGGTGGTTATAAAGCAACTGCTACTCCATCTGCTTAATAATAACAAGGGCTACTTTTTAGTAGCCCTTTAATAACTAATATTATGACATTCGATCAATTAAATCAAGGGGATAACGTCTATATTATAGAAGTTGTCGGAACATTCAAAAAAACAACGGAATACAATGTAGGTACTGTTATATCAGTATCGAATGCATACGATGAACCATTACAACCTGGTTAGTTTTAGTTACCTAATCAACCCAGGAAGAAATTAATAGATGTTACTATACAATGTAATGGGGAATAGAAAAAATTCTCTATACCTGAGAATAGGACCGTGATAACAGACAATAATCTAGGTTTAACTATATCTACAGATAAACAGGAGATTGTAGGTATAATAAGGAATTAGTATAACACTTATAAAGCTAGGAAAGAATCAATAGCTAAGTGTGATGAAGAAATGAGTAAGTGCTAGGCTTTACTTGAGAAACTAGATATACCAAAGGAACCCATTAATACAGAGGACCCTAGGATAAAGGAACTACAAGATGAAATAAACGAATTAAAGAATATAATTAAACAAGCAAGTTCTATGGTTCCACCACCTATGAAATAGATGTTACCACAGAATATGTAGAATGTAATGAAAGAGGTTGATCAATAAGGTCAACCTTTTTTATTTTAAGACTGTGTAAGAAGAGCTATTACATAACTAAAGGGATTGTAAGCAATTAGCCATAAAATGCCGCTATGAGCTTTAAAATGCGTTTTAGGATGTATTAACGTTAATTTATAAATAATTATGTCATTATCGAATCTTATTGATAATATATTACTAATAGCGCGCAATAGTAATATTACTGAATCTGAACATCTATCTAGACATTAGATTGAAATGTGGATCAAGAGTTATAGGGCTATGCTAATTAAACAAGCTATAGACAAAGGCTATGATATTGATGAAGCATATAAGACTACTCTTGGACCTATTCATTTAGATAGAGAGGAAACAGTACCAGGTAAGTTTATATATGTTGGCGATAGAGAATTGCCAACTTTAATTGGTTTTAAGAATAGACCTGGTGTAGTAGCTATACGAGATATGTTTGGTAACTTAATTTAGTTAGGTAGTTATACTAAAGCTAAATTACAAAGATACAGAAAAGCTACTTGTAAAGACTATATTGCTTGGGTTAGAGGTAATAAAGTATATGTAGAAGGAGATTCTAATTAGTTAGAGTATATAGAAGTAGATGTAATTGCAGAAGATCCTACAGAGGAGAAAGCTTGTTATAATCCAGATAGTGATTATCCAATACCAGCATCTATGATACCTACTATTACTTAGATGATACTTGAGAAAGAGTTAAAGATATTAGTAACACAACCTAGTGATGTTACTAATGATTCCAAGGACGATACTTAGAATAGATATAGTAAATGAGAGAAAGAGTAAAATACAGACGTAAGAGTTACACTGTTGCTGACTTCTACACAAACTATAAAAAGAGTATTGATCCTAATACATAGTATGATGTAGATTTAAAAACTTATAAAGCAATAGTAACTGATTACTTTAAATACATACGTGATGAAATAATGTACAATTGCAAAGAATTCAAGCTCCCATGCAGATTAGGTACATTACAAGTAATCAAACATTAGCCAAAAGAATTCTCTGGTAAGAGTTTAAGATGGGATTGGAAAGCTACTAAAGAAATAGGTAAACCAGTATACTTGCTCAACGAGCATTGTGGTGGATGGAAATACCGATTTCATTGGTCTAAAAAGAATTGTTTACTAACTAATAAAGGTAAATATTAGTTCATAGCTTCAAGAGAAAATAAACGCACACTCGCTCAAATTATTTTTAATAAGTTAAAGGATTATCCAGAATTATGATAAACAATAGAATGATTAGCTCTAAGACTGTTCTAGCAAAGGTCATTGCGGATTTAGACTTAAAAGAGGATCAGATTAAAATTTCTGATATTCGTGAGTGGATTTGCGAAGGAATGTTAAAAATTGGGGCTATACAACAATATGAACACAAAGTAGCGGTACTACCAGTTAATTGTCATTAGGCAGCATTACCATGTGACCTATATAAACTTGGATAGGTTGCTTTTTCATTTTAGAATAATGGTGGTTGGCTACCTATGCGAAAAGCTACTTCTAGCTTTGGGGTTCAACACGATACTTGTATTGATAGACCCTGTATGTTGATACCCGATGCTGGTCTAATACCGTTAGTAAAGAATATGTTTAATTTAGTATCTGATAGAGAAGCTTTAGATAAGCTTAATTCAGATTCTAATATGCGCAATACTTTAAGTGCATTAGTAAACTAGTATACTGTAGCAAGTCCAGCTAACAGATATGTCAATGGAAAGTATGCTCATACAGATACTACAATGTACAGTTGTGATTTATAGTATATGACAAAACCAGGCTATATTATGACTAATATACCTTGTGGTTTTGTTAAGATATCCTACTATGCAATATTCACAGATAGTGAAGGTATGCCTATGATACCAGATATTGAATCGTATAAAGAAGCAATATTCTGGTACGTAACTATGAAGTTGATGTATCCTAAGAAATTAAGAGGATAGATAAGTCAAGGAGATTATTATGACATACGTAATTCTTATAACTTCTATCGTAAACAGGCATATGCAGAGGCAATGATGCCAGGAGTAGATGATATAGAAAGTATTAAGAATACTTGGACTAAATTATATCCTGAGTTCGATGATCACGATACGTTCTTCTCTACTACAGGAGATGAGTAGAATGTATATAATTAGAATAGATTATGATTAGTAATACAGCTTAGATAAACACATTCACAGGTGGAATGAATACCGATACTGATATTAACTTATTACCTAATAATCAGTACAGGTATGGATAGGACGTCCGTATAGTTACGGATGATGAGGGTACTTCAGGTGTATTGCAAAGCGTAGATGGAGCTAAAAAGTATAATTACAGTATAAAGAATACTGAGAGAATAATTGGTACTGCTACTATTAATGATATTGCAGTAGTAGTAACTAAGTTAAATGATGAGTATAATAAGATATACCGTATAGAGAATTTTAATTCTCCTAATCCTACTAGTACTGTAATATTAAAGGGCAAGTTAGGAATTGGTAAGGATTATGATTCTAATCAGATTAGTATAGTACTTAACTATGAGACTATATCTAACATTAAGATGTACTTTACAGATGGAGGATCTATTATAAAGGTAATCAATATAATGGATGATAAGTATGTATAGTACCCTGATATAGATAACCCATTACTAGATGAAGAGGGTAATATACTTAATCCTAATAGTATTGATATTATTCCTAATGCAGTATTACATCCATTTGTGATACGTAATCTTGTAAAGGGTAATTTTAAAGCTGGTGTAGCTCAGTACTGTTATAGATTATATAATCCCCATTCTCAATAGACCTCTCTGTCAAGCTTAAGTAAAACAGTACATCTGGCTGAATCTGACAGTAGTTCTAGATTAGAGGATTATTACGGCTCGTCAAAAGGTAGCCTTACTGGTAAAGGAGTTGTACTATCAGCACCTCTAGATACTAAAGACTTTACTCGTTGTACTATTATACGTATCTTCTATGAAGATAATGATTCTGCTCCTACATATTCTATAATAGATGACGTTGAAATAAGTCCAGCTTCTGATGAGATTAACTATACTGATACCGGTTCTAGTGGCATCAGTACTCTTACTCAAGAAGAGTTTAACGCACTTACTAGTTATGCATTTATATGCAATAGTATTACTACTGTATAGAATAGACTATTTGCATCTAATGTAACTGAAACCTCTTGGGTTCCTATGATAGAGGATGTAGATGGTGAAATAGTGGAATATGATGCTAGAGCGTATCGTGCTAACTCTGACGGATATATTAGAATTGAAACATCTGATCCGGAATAGTATATGTACTTTGGTATAGATGATGTAATTTCTATGCGCAAAGTTCCTAAGCAGCACGATTGTATCAATCCATATAACCTTGTTACATAGAATAAATATTCAGCTACGGGTTCTAAGTATGTATACGGTCGACATAAGAAACTTGGTGGTAATGGCCTAAATATAGAGTATACATTTATAAAAACTCAATTGGAAGAGGCAGATATTACTGAAGCTCATGGCGGATTAACAAATAGTGTAGGAATAGTCGGACGTAATCCCGTTAGAGTAGACTATGTGGCTACTTATGATATAAAAGGAGGAGATCCATTATATGTAGATAGAGACTACAATAGGTATATGCAGAAAAACTATGCAGACCCTATAATTGATTCTAGATACAGAAGTTATCAAAGAGATGAGATATATAGATTCGGTATAGTATTTTATAATGATAAGTTTATCCCATCTCCAGTGTTATGGATAGGTGACATCAGATTCCCTGATTTATAGGATTGCCCTATTACTGAAATGAAGTATAGTAGTCTATTATCTGTTCCACTTGGTATATAGTTTACTGTTAAAAATATGCCTATAGATGCAGTAGCATATGAGATAGTAAGATGCGACCGTACTATCGAAGATAGAACTATTGTATCTTAGGGCGTAATTACTCCTATATATAACTATAGAATTCTAGAGACTAAAGAAAGCGGAGATATAGGCGTAGGGGAGAGTAATAAGGAAACTAGTGAATACAGATCTTTACCATTTCTACATAGTAAAAAGACTAACTTCTAGGTAATGAGAATTGCTTATGATAGTAAGATACTTGAATCCGGAATACTAAAATCTGATGAACATATTACAGATGAATATTGGCGTTTTATTTCTCCAGAAGTATGCTTTAATGGGGAGAAAATGGAAGATCTATTTAAAAGTAATATTTATATAGAACAACAAAATCTGCTTCTTACCAAGTTCAACCCAAATTTAGTAAATCAAGACTAGACAGACGTCAGAAACTGGGTAGCAGTAAGTTCTAAAAACATATACCCACCTAATGGAGAAACTTCTTCAGATACTAATTTATAGAAAGGCAGACAATTTGCTAGAGTGTTCCTTACAGGAAGTGGTAAGGATAATAGATAGGTATTTGAATTTTATGCGTAGGATTTCTGTAATGCTTACATATAGAAATTCTTTTATGACAAGAGTAGTAAATATTTTGGTAAATCTCAAACAATATCCAATGCTAAATATCCACCTATGATACCATATAATGTTACTAATAACGGTGGAGTAAAGCCATATAAAGTAAATATAGGTAACATAACTTATAGCAATTGGACTGCTACAGAATTCTTTACTAGCGATCATGTGCCAACATTTGGACCAGCTGGCCCATGCTTAATCCTTCAGGTATCTTCTGATTCTATAAATAATATACGTGGGGTTAGTGGATCAGCAGATAGCGAGTATGCATACGAATGCCCTCTTATAGTAGTTAATGCTAAGAGAGGCATAGTACCATATAGTGGTAATACTTATTCTGCTAGAACTAACTCTGTATATGTATCTATTGGAGCATATAGTAAAGAAGTAGACGAACCATTGTACGTATACGGAGGAGATACTTATATTGGATTACTTGACTATCCAGCATAGATGATATTTACAAAGAATGACATTAGTGAATGGAATGAAGCTAAGAAGTATTTTGGCGCATATATTCCATTTGAGAGTACCATCAATATGAAGCTATCTATGGGAGAAATGACTCATAGAACTTTTAATTCATCATTGAATACAGTAGATGCCTTTATGCAAATTGAACCTACACAAATGTAGGGTTTCCATGCATAGAGTAAACCATACTATTTATATAATGATGCGTACTCAGTAGTATCAGATGCTAAGTTATTCACTACTAGAGGATTATATGATGAGGCTAATATTAAGTCATATAATAGAGTATATACGTCATAGGCTAAGACTACTAATGAAAATGTAGATAGTTGGTCTATATTCAAACCAGCTGACTATATAGATGTAGATTCTAAGTATGGTTAGATAACTAATATTAAAGGTATATTTAATAAGTTATACTTCTGGTAGAATACTGCATTTGGGTAGCTATCTGTAAATGAACGCTCTCTTGTATAGGATAACAATGTTGGTCAATTAGTATTAGGTACTGGTGGAGTACTAGACAGATATGACTACATAAGTACTGCTAATGGTAGTAGTGTAGTCAATGATAGGAGTATCATTAATTCAAATAGTAATGTTTATTGGTACGATTAGGACAATAATGAGATAGTCAAATTTGGTGGACAAGGTTTGAATATTATATCTAAAGAGTGTAACGTTCAAGCTTACATGAATAATATGTATGACTAGAAGACAAAAGAAGCTAACTCTGTGTATGATAAGAAGTATGATGAAATATGGTTTAGACTATATAATAAATCATTGATATATAATGAGAGGTTGAATATATTTACATCTTTATACACATTTGACCCTGATTTTACGTTACCATTTAAAGATAAAGTTGTTACTACTAAGAATAATGATTTTTATGTCATAAATTCATTACAAATAGATGGATTTGGAGATGCTGATAAAGATGTACAATTAAAGATAGTAGTAAACAAAGATCCTCAGTATACTAAAGTATTTGACAATATAGCATTTTAGGGAGAGTTTATAGCTCCTAATAATAAGATTCTTACTTAGGATGTACTTAGAGGTGCTAAATTTGATACAAAACATTAGACATCTACTAGACAAGGCGAAGACTTAAAGTTCGATTATCGTGAAGATACTTACAGATTGCCTGTTCCAAGACAGGATGATTTTGAAGAGAATGAGAGCTTATCATTCCCTGCTAGAATGAGAGGTAAGTACATGGAATGCGAGTATAAATTTAAGTCTGCTAAAGATTATTCTTTTTAGATGCCACAGATAACAACTACTTATAGATATTCTAAGATTTAATATGAAAAAGAATATAAAGAAAAAAAAGATAAAAGTTCCAGCAGCTTAGTTTGGATTTAAAACACCAACCCTGCAGGATTACTATAATGATTTTTAGACGCGGCTCAAATTAGGAGATACGGCTGACATGTACACATATAAATATGGAGTAAATCCTAATGACGAGAGATTGTATAATTTTACGTTACAGGCTGCTAAAAATACTGCTGGAAACATAGATAAGTTATCTTCAATCAGTAATAGTAATATAGCACTGCCAAGTTTAAATTCCGCTCCAGTTGCGTTTAACAAGCGGTCATCTATAGATCTTGATACTGCTCCTAATGATCCATCTAATCTAATTCAAAAAAATTCGTCTGGATCTGGAGGAGATAAAATGGGCTCATTGAATGTATTGGGTATAGCACAAGCTATACCGGGAGCTATTAATACTTTAGCCAGTCCGTTTCAAAAGTCTACTGCTACTACTGGTGGAGAAGCCACAATGTAGTCTCTTTCTGATATTGCAAGTGGAATTGGATCTGGAGCTCAATTAGGGTCTGCAATAGGTGGACCTGTAGGTGGAGCAATTGGTGGTGCAGCTGGAGCTTTAATTGGAGCCATTGGTAAAAAAGGTAAGAAAGCAGCAATGACTTCTTTTACTGATTATGACGAGGGTACTTTAAACACTGGTCTTAGAGCTCTATTTAAAGGTAATAAGGGACTTAGAGCAGAAAGAGCTAGAATAAGAACTAATGCCTTTTAGAATAGAGAGGGTGTAGCTGGTACAGAAAGATTACTCAATGAATTCAATGAGAATAATACTGAAATAGGTACTAATACATTCCAATATGGTGGGGGAGTACCTACTTCATTAGCATATGTAGATGATGGAGAGTTAATAGCTACACCAGATGGTCAAGTAAGCAAAGTGCCCGAATAGGGGCAACCTACAGATAGTAATTTAATTAATTTACCAGAGGGCAGTAGAATATTAAGTAATACTCTTAAAGTACCTGGTACAAATAAAACCTTTGCAGAATTAGGTGATAAAATGATGGCAAAGAAGAAAAGTAAAGGAAAAGATATATATGCTTAGAACTCTGATATGTTAAATAATATGAACAATCAGTTGTTACATGATAAGCTATTTACTATGCAAGAAAATTTGAAAGCAAAAAGAGGAATTAAATCTAAAAGTAAAAGTATAAATGCTTTCGATAATGGTGGTTTAAATACTTATAAGTATGATACTACATTCACAGATTATGATAAACTGTACTCTCCACAGTATATGAATTTTGTTAATTCTCTAAAAGAGAATGATACTACTTCATCTAATTGGCTTAACAGAATTAATAGTGGTGAATTTGGTAATATTGGTGGTAATAAATTTTCTATTGCTAATATTAAACGTCTTGCTACAGACAGAAAAAAAGGTCCTGTACATAATGCTATGTTAGCTGCTTCTACAGCTTATGCTAAAGAAAACCCTGTAAATCCAGTTACCGCTCCAAATGTAGATTTAGTATTAGATATGCCAACTGATGCAGAACAAAATGCTATGTTAAATGTATCAGCTACTCCTCAAGATATTGCATATCGTAAAACACCACGAGATATCAGGAGAGAAAGAATGGGTAGTCTTACTGACAGTTTATCAGGTCTGACATCAGGTATTGCATCATTAGCTCCTATAATGTCCAATCTGTTTACTAGCGACCCAGAAGCTGTACCAGCAAACTATAATCCGTATGCTACAGCTATTACTAATACTATGGGTAGACGTAGATTCAATATTAATCCATTACTTAGAGATATAGAATAGAATAGAAATGCAGCTAACTATAGTGCTAGTCAGTACAAAACAAATACTGGACATGATATGGCATTCAGATTACAGACTGCTATTGCTGCTAATAAAGCAAATGCACAAGCAAGAGCTACTGAGAACAATGCTAATAATCAGTATAGAGCTGAATATGCAAATGCTATGAATGATCTCGGTCAGCAATGGGTTAATGCAACTAATTTGGCTTCAGATCTTAATGCACGTAATAGAGCTGCTGCAAGAAATATACGTAGAACTGGTTTAGGTCAGTTAAGTCAATGGGCACAGAATAGAGAATTAATGAGTAACCAAAGAAGTAGAGATAACGCTATGCTTAAGTTATATGATCCTTTCTTGCAAGCTGGTTTTACTAATGCTGATTTAACTGAATTTAGAAAATATTTGAAAAAGGGAGGAAATAAATAATGAGCGCCAATAGATATGATTAGGCTGCAGAAGCCCCTATATTAAATACATATGTTCCTATTAACTTTGGAGAGTTATACAGAATAGGAGCAACACAAAAAGCCGCAGTAGAGGATGCGGCTAAACAATTTGGTACAGCTTTGTAGAAGTTTGGTGAATTCCAATCTCCTTCAGCTATAGATACACAAACATGGTATAATAATACCATCGGTAGAGAAGACATATAGAATGTTATTAACTCTATGGTATCTAATCCTGATTGGATGAAGGATTCCGCTAATAGGGCTACATTACAAAGTATACTAAACAGCGTAGATTATGCTACCCTTAGTAATCTAAAACAGAGCAGAGAAGGCATGTTGGCTAGACAGAAAGCGAATCAACAATTAATGTTATTTGGTAAATATAATCCATATTGGCATGATGTTGATTTTACTAATTATGATACTACTAAATCCGGTACGTTTAATGATGTATCACCTTTGGCATATAAATCAGAGGTAGATTTAGTTAGACCATATGTAGACAACCTTAAAGCAAGTTGGATTAGAGATGAAGGGTTTGACAGATGGAAAGGAGTTACTGCAGAAAGAACAATGGAGGAAGTTGATAACAACATATCTTCTATACGTAATACTCCGGAGTATGCTAAGCATGTTCAATCTTATATGAAGCGATATAATCTAAGTGAGAAAGACGCACGGGACATGCTGGATACTACTTTGTATACTGCAGCTAGAGAGTTTGCATGGGAATTACCTGAAACAAATACTGCTGCATTACAAATGTATCTTGCTAGAATGAAATACGGTCAAAATCAACAAGCTGGTTAGCCAACCAGAATAACTGTACTTCAAGAAGAAGCTGCAGCTAAAATGGATAACTATAAAAGAAATATGGTTAATAACTATATCTCTCAGTCTGGTAAAGGTCTTAGTGAACTTACTCCAGAAGATTGGACTAAAATTAATGGGGCTGTGTATAATAGTATGGCTAATGGAATACCAGAAGAGGTAAAAGGTACACTTACTCCTACTGAATATTTTAACTATAAAGAGTATACCCCAATAAAAATTAAGCCTGCAGATAAAAAGGCAGCCAGCTTACCAAATGATAATGCTGAGAAATATCAATATGAATTAGGTGATATGCTTCTTACTTAGAAGGGAGCAATAGCCAGAGATATCCCAGCTGGAGTATTTACAGTAGAGAGTGGAACTTCTATACCTACTATGATGAGTCCTACAGTAGGTGCTGGTATGTCTATTAAGAGTGCTCCAGTTAATGTTTATTATGATCCTAAGATCATTGAAACAGCGTTAGCTACTATATCTTCAGATGGTGTATTTGCTCCAAACAATAAGACTTTTTCTTATTCTAATGGAGAACAGAATATACTTATGAAAGAAGGTAGTCTCATTATTCCTAAAAAAAGATTTAAATAGGTAATTGAACAAATTATTGATTCTGAACCTGATAGATATAAAGGTATTAGTGCTAGGAAGTATATGAATATTCTCACTGGTGGTTATGGTTCTACTGACAGAACTATGAAGCTTATAAATGAACTCAAAGGTAAATATGATATAGATGGTGTTGAATATTCAGATTTAATCGAGATTAAAATGGCTAGACCTGTAGGTATTTCTTCAAGTTATAACCAGACTCATAACCTAGGATTCAATAAAGAATACTAGGGAACCAAAATAAACCAAGAATTATATAGTGATGTATTAGGTCAATCAGTAGAAGAAGCTACTGCAGGATTTAATAGTAACTTTTAATAAATATTTATGATACCAAAATTTGATACAGTAGTTCAGCAGAACGTAGACAGAGGTCTCAGAAAGTTTTATGCTGGCGTACAATCATTTAGAAAGGTTCCATCAGTGATAAACGAATTCACTGTGGAACCTTATAATTCAGAAGAGATGGATGCTATCGCATTCAATAATCTCCTTAATCCTGAAATAGGTTTTGAAAGAGCAGATGAATTGGGTAGTGGTAAAGGTAGTGTAGAAGAATTGAATACAGATTTATTTGGCAATTCTGTATTAGCTGCTACCTATGATAAAGCTACTTATGATAGAATAAAGGTAGATAATACTTTAGGTTGGTTATCAGATAAGGAACGTCCTTTAAAGGACTATATTGATATTAGTAAGCCCACATCTAAGTATACGTATAGTGAGATAGTAGACGGTAAAGTAGCTAATATACTTAGTGATATAAAATCTAAGGAAAATAAGCCTGAATTTGATGATAATGGCAACTTAGTAACAAGATTAGTTGTTAAATATGACCCTGATCTAAATACTTATGTTTATAAACAAGTATTGGCAGATCAGGCTTCTATGTAGAAAATGGAAGCAGCAGGTGTTGCTTTAGCTAACATATATGGTCCTAAAAAGTATCAGGATGGTTTATTAAAGACAGGTATCAGAAGTATAGCTAGAGGTATAGCTAACATAGTACCTGATGTACTACAATTTGCTGCTGGTACAGGTGACTTACTTCAAGCTACTGGTAATGGTATTACTGGCAATGGTTTTAAGTCAGACTATGGTTGGTTGAACCAACTGGCTGATGAAAGTAAAGCATTAGTAGATAACAGTAGAATAGGTAAGACAAGTATGAGGGAAGAAGAATCTTTATTCGATAATCCCTATGCTTTTACAGCAGGTCTTGGGCAAGGTGTATCTTCATTAGCTGAGTATGCAGCGTTTGGTGGACTGACTAAATCTGTAATGGCTGGAGTATCTGGTATGGCAAAAGGCAGTGCTAGATTACTTGATAAAGTAGGTAAAGCTACTAACTTGAATAGTTTAAGAGATAGTGCTAATAAACTTAATACTGTATTAAGTGCAGAAGGTATTGCTAATGAAAGTCTTGGCGTTATAGGTAAGACTATAAATGATGTATTCGTAAAGAATCCAGAATTAATACCTATGGTTAGCGCTGGACTAATTCTCAATTATGGTGAGGCATATCAATATGCAAGACAAATGGGGTTACCATTAGAAGATGCTGCTACGATTGGATTCATTACAGGTGCTCTAAATACTTTAGTAGAGCAAAAATATGGAGCTAATGTGCTTAATAAATGGTTAGTAGGTGGGTCTGGAGCTCAGAATGCCGCTAAAACTGTTATCAATTCAGTAGGAGGAGACTTAACTAAATTATCTGATAAGGCTGTATCAAATAGTATCGTAGGAAAGATATTTGACCAAGTAGAGAAATTTACCAGAGTACCAGTATTAGGTACAGCATGGGAAGAAGGTAGTGAAGAAGCTATTCAAGGATTTGTGAAGAATAGCGTAGAATCATTATATGACCAGTTTATAGCTCCCAACGAAGCTGTAAAAGGTAAAGGCATGTTCGGTACAGAAGCTTTTGGTAAAGACGAATGGATGGGCATGTTAGAAGAAGGTACAATTGGTGCAATTCTTGGAGCTTTTGGTGGATTTGCTAATAGTAGAACTAAAGAAGACAACTCCATAATACCCTATATTGCATCTGGAGAATTTGATTCGTTAGCAGCTGGTGCTAAGATGGCTGCGAAACAAGGAGCTATTACTCAGGAACAATATGATGGAGTAATGGAGAGGGCTACTACTTTAAATGATTTATATAAACAAAGTAAAGCTCTATTTAATGAAGCAATGATGTATACTGAACCAAACGATCAGGTATAGGTAGCATCTAGTTTGTTAGAGAAGTTAAGAAATCAATAGGATTATATACAGAATCTTAAGGATGCTGATGTAGCTGATCCTGATTTTGTTACTAAAGATATATTAGCCTTTACAAGTCAGATAGATAATGCATTATCCACTAATGCAACTGGTATGAGTGTATTGCAGGCATTTGAAAACCAACTTAGAAATGCTGGTATAAATGAAAAAGCTGATTTAATACAAAATGCTAGAAAGGATGCAATACGAAGATCTAATGATATATCTAAATCAACTAAACCGAGTAATGATTCTGAAAGATTAGCTTATATGATTACTAAAAACATGTTAGCTAATCAAATATTTTCTAAATTATTTAATATTAATATGTCTCAAAGAATATACAATGAGACTAGAAAGAAAATTCAAAATTTAGAAAATCAGTCTCCAGAACTGTCTGCATTAGATTTAACTCTAAATGAATCAATAGCTGGCGAACCTACTACTGCTGATCAGAAAAGTAGGATTAAGATTCAGAATTTAATAGATGAATATTCTAAACCAGAGACTACTGATGAACAGCGCATTAAGATTAGAGAACAGTTAGCTAAGGAAATAAAACATAGATACAACAATATACGTAATAATGCTACTTATAAAACAGCAATGAATCTTGATCAGTATGCTGATAATAAAGAGATTCAAGATAATACACGTATATCTAATATACTAGACAAGTATGACTTGCAATACTTATCTGGTGATAAAGCTAAACAGGACTTTACTGAATCTAATAAAGCTGTAACTCAAGCTATTGAAACTAGCAATAAAATACAGGAGGAAACTAAACAGAGATAGACTGCTGAAGAAGAAGCTACTTTAAGAGATCAATAGATAGAACAAGAGCTTGAGGAGATGTATGAGTAGCTGTCTACTATAAATAATGACGAAAGTACTCCAAATGAAATAAAAGAAAGTAATAGAGTATTTTTAACAGGTGGTATAGAAGGCAAAATAAACTATTTAAATACAGCCAGAAGGAATAATTCTAAACGTCTTAATGAACTCAGTAAAAGTGAGTAGAAACCAGAAGATTGGAACGAGATAAAGAACAGTTTAGTAGAATAGAATAAACGTTTTACTAAGTATGTAAATTATCTTCAAAGTATATAGAATAGAGGGGATGAGTTCTATGCCAATAATGAAAGAAGAAACATAACCGGTCTTCCAGAAGATAATACAACATATGTAAATCCTTCTACTGGAGAAGATGTGCAGTTCGACAAATCTAAAACTCAATATAGTAATAATGAGGGATATATATATACAGATACAAATGGAGTAGAATATCCTGAATACACTATACTGAATGGGGAAAGAACTCTCAATCCAGTATTGGCCGATATGGTGAGTAAAGATGGGGTTTCTTTTCAAGAATCCATGTTGAGAGATAGAAATGCTCAGTAGATGAAGAGTTTGGCTCCGGATAGAGAGCAAAGCTACGAACCTGTAGCAGAAGAAGAAAAATTCGTAAGTAGACCAGTTGAACAACAAGAAGGTGAAGTAAAGATAACAGAACCTGTAGAGAAAGATAATAAACATATTAAGTTATTATCTGGTAAGGATTTTGCTTTACAGTATGTGAATAATCCTGCATTCGATCCTAAAGCTCTATCTGTAGAGTTTACTTTAAGTCAGAATTATAATAATACAAATATATCTCCAGAAGCTAAGAAGGCTGCTGACTTATATAAGAAACTCCTTAACAGTAAGAATCCTGTAAAAGCATTTGAAGATTTAGAAGTAAAAGATAAGCAACTGATAATTTATTACTTGCCGATACAAGCTACTACCTACAATGAAGTATCTAAAATTAGATATAAGAATATACATTATGTTCCAGCTGAAGGCGGTACTAATAGTAAGTTTAAGTTAACTCCAGAACAAAGAGATGAAAGAATCAAACTTATTAGATCATTATTGGCTAATAAAGGTAGCTTGTCATTCAAACAAGGTTCTTTAAATAGAGAGGGAGGATACTTCAATACTATTCAAGGTTCTACTTAGAACAGTATAGCAGATATACCTTCATTGGGTATAACCTATGATAATAAATCTAAACAATATATACACAAGGTAAGACATTCACAAACTGGTAAAGTAATGAATATACCAGTTCGTATTGGTATTGGTACTAATACTCAAATTATATACTATGAACACAACGGTAGAATAGATGCAGCAAGAGCTACAGGCAATCCCGGTACTCCGTATCTTATAATACCTTCAGCATTGTCTCTTACTAAGACTCCTGGTTTTGTAATGAAACTTAATCCTAAGAAAGTAGATGAACCAGTTGCTAGATTAATAGCAAAGATGATGCTTACTTTAGTTAGCTCAGATGTAAAAAGACGTAATTATCTTAACTCTGTAATTAAATCTTCTGTTGGTTTAGATGGTAAATCTTTCAGCGAAATAAATACCTTTGGTTCTGATGTTACTATTGGTCAATTATTGGATGATCTTATATTCTGGGGACCTAAGACTATTCAAGACAGGGAGGACAACAAATATCCTAAAGGATATCTTAGAGCTAAACAATTAGTAATAGATTTCGATGAAAATATCATACGTTACGGAGCTAAACTTACTCCAGTTGATCCTAACAATATTGAACCGTTTGTTCAATGGATGATCAAGAATAAAAACTATGCTATAGATCACAATCTATTATCAGCTAATTCTAATAATGAATTCGGTTATACTATTAAATCTGGAGATTTTACTTTAGAATCAGACAGAAATACTCCATATCTCACAAGATTGATTAATCAAGGTGTATTTAGAACTAATCTTGATCCAGGAGAAGACGCTAATTTATATAGACAATCCCTTCTATATTTAGAACCATCCTTAGATGTTACTTCTGATGACACTCCTACTCCGTTGAATGCTGCTCAATAGGAAACTAAGTAGACAGAACAGTAGGAAGAAGAAACCCCCAATGTTGAAGGATCCTCAATAACTATTACTAATAAGGTAGATAAAAATTCTGGCAAATCTAAATGGAACAGAGAGGGTTTAGCTGCATCATTAGCTTCTGCGCCTGATGGTACTACTGTTACTTATACTATAGATCCTGAATTGATGTAGGACTTTTATCCTAAACATACATTTAAAATACAGGATGGTAAATTGAATGGTAGAATATTAGATACATCTAGTGATTTACAAGCTTTAAAGACTCTTAGAAAAGCTGTAATAGACTCATATAATGAAATAGCTAGTAATGCTAACGAAGAAGACAATATATCAAAGATATATAGTTAGAGTGCTTTAGCTAGTATCAGTGTTAATTATCCTAGTAGATCTGCTAAGAAAATCGCAAAGAAGACCACTACTAAGACAAAGAAAGTAACTAATCCTAAGAATCCATTTGACAGTGATACAGCAGAAGGTAAGAGATATACTAAGATGTATAATTATCTTTCTTCTTTGACTGGATTTGATGCAGCTTCTATATCTGATTACTTAACTCAATTACAGAATAATCCAAGAGTACTGTATAAGAATGATCCTAAACTATAGGAAGTATTTGAATCAGCAGATGAATTATACGAAACTCTTGAAGATACAGTTCCAGGACAAGGTACGAATGTAAAAGCATATCTTACAAAAATTGCTGATACTATAGTAAAAGACCAACCTAAACAAGCTAAATCATCCGCAGTAAAAGAAACCGCCAAGATGCCAGATACGCCTGCACCTAGTAATTTCGAGCAGGCTGCTTCTAATACTGTTACTGCACAGGATGCATAGGAACTGAATGATTTAGCAAAACAGATGGGTATGCCAGATATATTTGCTCAGTTTGACAATCCTTCTGGTCCTACTATGGAAGTTAATTTAGATGAATTAGATACTGCTTATGAACGTTCTGATATATCTAAAGAGGTAGCAGGGTACCGAAATATGGTCGGTAACTTAGTAAACAACGATGTACAACTTACTGACAAATTGATAAGTACTATGGGTACTCATGGCAATCCCGTGTTAGCTTGGGCTATAATGTCTAAAGATGGATTGACATTGTATCAAGGAGCTAAGCAAGGTGCTCCATATCACGAAGCATTTCATAGAGTATCATTACTTTACTTATCACCAGAGGAAAGAGAAGAACTTTATAGATAGGCTAGAAAAGAATATAATCTGATAAATAATTCAAATAAAGAAGTAGAGGAGTATTTAGCAGAAAGATTTAGAGAATATGTGTTAGCTAATGATTTTGACAGAAGTGTAACAGGTAGAGTAAAACAATTCTTCAAGAACATAGCTAACTTCTTTAAAGCTCTATTTACAAAAAAACCTAAATTTGAAGATATAAATAGTTTATTTGCTAGTATTAGAAATGGGGAGTATAGGTTTAGAAAACAAAATCCTATATCAGTTAGTAATTTTGATGCTAACTATGGCAAACAAGCTAGAGTACCTTTGACTATCAATGGTGTTACTTTAGAAGCTATATACGATAGCAATATATTAGAAGAGGTAATCAATACATTGGCAGCTACTACTTTGTTTAATAACAATATACAAAGATTGTAGAGCCTTAATAAACCTATAGATTTCCAACCTACTATTGATTATTTACAGAAATGTAAAGACGCTTATCAGGCTGTAATTGAAAATGATTAGGCTAGTGACAAAGCTAAAATCATGGCTCGTCAGGCTACAAATATATATACAGAGATTTTGAATAATTTCAATAATGTATTCGGACCTCTTATAGATATTAAGTTTGAAGGCTATGGACTTAGAAGAAAGAAAGCAGAAATGGAAGATTCATATAAGGAAGATATGAACACCATAGTAAATGATGAAATAAAATCTGCATACGAATTTTCTGCTAAGGAGAATGCACAAGCTGATGTTAGATTGTTATTCTTAACTCTTAGAAGTAGTAAATTACCTAGTACTACTACATTTATGAATCAATTTACTAATGCAGATATAGCTTGGTATAATACTTTTAGTAGATTACATAGTGCTAAATCTTATGAGGAAATGATTCAAAGACTTAAGGATGCAGCCAGAGATACCGAACAACTTGGAGATGAATATAAGATAAATATGTATAGTGAGTTGTTGAATAGATTAGAAAACTCTGATCAACAATTTAAGAATAGATTCTTTGTTACATTTAAGAAACACAGAAATAGATTTTAGAATGCATATTTTGAATAGACACAAAGAAGAGGTAGGATAACTGGTGTAAAAATGACATTTGGTGATGCAGATATCAATAAGCGTTCAAGAACTATCAATAGACAATGGTCTGTAGCTTTTGGTATGTCTAATCCATCAAGTAGAAAGGATGAACTTAAGCAAGCAATCAGCGATTGGAATAAACTAAAGAATAAAGTAATTAAAGGTAAGTTTGAATTTGATGATACAGTTAATGAGATAATAAGAATATTCTCCAAATTTAATATTACCTTAGACAGTCCTGCAATATATACTATAATAGCAGATCCAGAATTTGTTGATGTAGATAAGAAAGTAGCCTTGCGTAATTTTATTTTGGACATGCCTAGAACAGGTACAGCCGAGAGTAAATATGGTATACAAAACCTGTTCTCCAATGAAGGTCCTATTATGAATGCTGCTAATGGTAAAGTAGATTCAGATAAAATACTCAATATACTTGGTAATGAGAAGTCTGTAAAATTCTTAGCAGAACAATATATTAAAGCTAATCCTACATCAGAAGATGATAGTGTAATAGGTCCTAATGGTAACAATGTGTATGCTTATTCAGAACACAATACTATTACATCAATGTTTGAAGATTGGTTAAAAGATGAAGCATACATCAATGAATTGTCTTCTTGCAAGTATTGTGATAGTTCAGTATGGTTGTCTCAAATTAAGAGCAGCAAGGATGTGAGAGATGCTCTGAGAGTATCAACACAATTATCAGTTATATCTAAAAATGAAACAGATACTGGTAGAGGATACCTGGATATTGCCCCTGTAGAAGACATTTTGCTTAAATTTAATGCTACATTAAATAATAAGTTACCTTTACCTACTCTAGCTAATAAGCGTACATATTACTTTATTGAAGGTTTAAAACGTCAGTCAGTAAATGTAAATAAGGATAAATCTAAGAAGTTGCAATTAGACGATGATACTATTACTGTATTTATGAAATATGCTATTAATGAGTATGAAGTAATACAGAAAGCGTACGAACAAAGGGATAAATTCTTAAGTGATGTTGGTTTATCTTTAGCGGAATGGAATAATCTAAGTGCAGCTGAACAAAGACAATAGATACTTAGAATAAACAGAGAGGCCATAGAACAAGGTAAAGCTGATAGTTTTAAATATCTTGTAGAAAATTATCACTATAATACTAAAGGTGATAAGATAGTATTTGAGAATGGTAATGGATATAAATTTAGATACTTTGTAAAATTACAAAGCGAAGTAGATAAATACGGTCTTGATAAAGTATATACAATGTACTTCAAGAATCCAAATAATAAGAAGTTATATAATTATGTTAAGAATTCATTAAATTGGAGAATAAATGATACTATTCAACAATTTATTAATAACAGAATTATAGAACCCAATTCTCAAAATATTAATTATGATGGAGAGTCTATAGCTAGTGATATAATCAGAGGAAACATATTACTAGATTCAGATTTAGTACAGCCACAAAATGGTAAGACTACATCAGAGATGATAGCTAGCGCTATTGCAGATTATGCCGTTAATTCTGCCATATCTACTTTAGAGTTTGAAAAATTAGTATCTGGAGACCTTGCGTACTATAAAAACTTAGACGACCGTGTAAAACGTTACTCTGCTCTTACTTCTACTAGACAGATAATGAATATACCTCAAGATGATTAGACATACAGAACTATATCTTTAAATACTAACAAATTGGTATCTAAAGTAATGCATGATGCCATGTATGATAAGTATGTAGGTACAGAAGAAGCTCCTGGTATTCTTACTAAGTTATACTTCAGATTCAGAGATGAAAATAAATAGAACTTTGTTGGTCTAACTGATAAAGAAATATACGAAAAAGCATAGAAAGATGCTGATAATAGGTTATCTGGTTATAATGATGTAGACCCAACAGATGCTCAGGTTTGGATTTCTCCCACTATGTTCCGTAAATTATCTATAATGAACGGAGATTGGAATGAAGATAAATAGAGAGCATTTGACTTGTTAGAATCTGATGAACAATTGTCTTTGGAGTAGGAAATTGAATTACATAATATAGTTATGCAACCGTTGAAATATGTACATTTTGGTTACATAAATTCCGATGGTAATAGAATTCCTATCTACGACAAGATGTCTCTAGCTACTATATTCAGACGTACTGCTGTAAATCGTGACTTACAACAAATGTATGATTACATGAAATACAACGATGTAGACATGATTAAAATGAACAGTGCTACTAAGTCTGGTAATATGCAACGTATGAAGATGTATGACGGAGACTGGAAATTACAAGATCTGAATGAGTCTGCTGTATATGAACAGGAGTTCAAATACATAGGTAAACAGTTAGTGACCGATCCTCATAATGTGGAGAGAGTTACCTTTGCAACACAACCTATTAAGATCTGTATGTCTAATGTTGAGAAGGAAGGTGATTATGATTTCCAAGGTAAGACAGTTAAAGGACAGAAACTAATTGATGAATATGTTCAAGCTATAGATAGACTGTCTGATATAGGTAAATAGAAGCTGTTTAATCAAATAGGTATTAAAGAACAAGGTGGTAAGTTATATGTAGACAAAACTAAGTTCGTTAAAATGCTTAGGGATGATGCCATCAACAGTAATATGCCATATAATTTGATTGATGCTTTACAAACTGTTATTAAGTCTGACGATACTACAGATTATTATATAGAATTATCAGTGTTGCCATCTCTTAATTGGATACATAGTAGGATAACTGCAATGATTAAGAAGGCTACTATTGATATCAATACTCCAGGTAATGCTTTCATTCAGATGTCTAACTTTGGATTTAAGACTACCACATTCGATAAACCTCTCAATACAAAAGTAAAAGGAGAAGGTATAATATTTAATGACGAGCTTAAGTTCAAAAGACCTGATAATGGCAGAATGGAATGTATTGTATCTATTAATCTATTCAAATCTGTATTACCAGCTGAAATACAAGGAGATTTTGAAAAGTCCAAAGAATACATACTAGCTAATGCTGATTTGTTTGCAATAGGTTATCGTATTCCTACACAGGGTATGAACTCTACACTGCCATTACAGATTGTAGATGTATTAAGAGAAAGCTCAGGTGATGTTATTATAATGCCTTCTGAAATTACTACACTTACTGGTTCTGACTTCGATATTGATAAAATGTACATGGCTAGGTACAACTATAGAGATATAGACGGAAAGTTAGAGAAAATACAATTTATTGATAGTGATGACTACTCTAATGAAGAAGAATTCCTAACTGCAGTATATAATTATAAATATGCAGCTTATCAAACTGATAAATATAAAGAAGCAGAAAAGGATGTACCTAAAGTTCTTAATACTCTGTACAAGAAAGTATTAATGAACAATGATACTATGATGGCAGAAGATAAAGAATTCTTATTAAATTATATTAAAGGTTATAATTCATTTATTAACTACAACGATGCATTAGATATACTTGATAATGTAACTATATCTGATACTGAAAAAGTAAGTAGAATAAGAGGATTATTCAATAAAAAGACTGATATAATAAAATTAGAAGACTTTATATCAAATAATACGGGTAAAGATAAATGGACTGTAAATAGTAGAGAACAAATAGAAAACAGATTATTAGATATATTTAATACTACTCTTACTTCTGATAACCATTTCCTTGATGCCACTACTCCTCTTGATGTTACTACTCAACCTATTAAAGATATCGTAGGTAAAGTAGATAAATATCTTGCTGATAAGAAGAATATCAGTTCTCTTGAAGCATTATTCCCTCCATATCAATTAGAAATTAAGAATAACAATACTGGTGCTGATGCAGGTATTGGTCCTATGGCGTTGATTAATACATTCAGAACATTTGCTCAAATAGCTGGCTTGAATTTAAATACTATGTCTGTTACTAATGATGGTAAACCTAATGTATGTCAACTACTTGGTATCAATACTTTAGATCTTAAGTATGATAGAAATGGTATATCTATATTGGACTGGACTTCTGCATTGATTAATGCTCACGTAGATGCTGCTAAAGACCCTTATATTACTCGTCTTAATGTTAATAAATATACGTATAGTGCTACTGCATTTATGGTATCATCAGGTCTGGGTGATTCAGTATTTTACTTCTTGCCACAGCCTATACTTAGAGAGTTAGCCTCTGAAGCTATGCGTATAAAGAGTGCTAAAATAGGTTCTAATCCAATTGAAATATATCAAAAAGCTTGGCTTAAGAATACTAAGGAAAAATATGAAAAACTACTTGAAGATGCTATAAATAAACACAATAGTATAGTTACTTCAGATGAACAGGTACTAAGAGAAGACCTTCCTTTGTATGGTGATACTTTCTTTACAGATAAAATAATGAATAAAGAATGGTTAGAAAGTCAATTAGCGATACCAGAAAAACAAAGAGATTATAACTGGTATAATAATCAGTTACAAATACTTGAATATTTCAATCAAATAGATGAATATGGAAAATCTTTATCTAATTTGATTAAAGCGTCTCAAATTGATACCGCTAAGTTTGGTAACAATGCTAACGAAATGATATTACATCTACATACCATAGAACAGGCATTATCAGATACTAACTTTACTAATCCGTTTGATATTTTCAATAAAACTTTCTTAGGTAAGAAGTTAGAAAATAGTATCAACTTAATGTTCAATATGTTAAGTAATGAGATTATAGAGTTCGCTCCTAACTTTGTAAATATGATAGAATAGATACAAAGATAGACAGTTACTTACTATGCTAAGGATGAAAGAATAGTTAATGCTATATCAAGAGAATTAAAAACCAATATAGAGGCTGGCTTCTTTAATGAATATATGAAAGCTAATAACAAGACTGTTAAATCATTATTCTATGGTAATAATTCTGTAGTAGATAGAGTATCTAATCTAAGAAATGCAATATATACAAATCAAAAGTATTAGAATTTAAAAGATAATGCATTATTAAGATTGCTTGAACCTGGTATAAATTCAGATCCAAATGCTCCTAAGATCTTCGAAGTATCTACTACAAAACAGCGTGATACTCAATCTAAGAATATGTATACATATGCTTGGAGAGACTTATTAGAACATCCGAGTAAAGAAGTAAGAGATATTGCAAAAGATTTAATTCTATATTCATTCTATAGCAGTGGTGGACATTCTAATGGTATCTATAACTTCTTTGATTTAGTACCTTATGAAGTATTAGCGAAAGGTTTTGAGTTGAATGGTCAGACCTATGAAGAATATATGAAATAGACAGTAAGGAGTCTTAATGATAATGAATCTTACTTAGATTATGCTACTATTATAGATAATACATTAAGAAGTCTATGGAATAATGATAGATTAATTCCCGATGTATCAAATAATTTTATAGACGCGTCAATGTCTGATCCTAATGTTAAACACGGACCTGCAATATATCTTCGTTTACAAGAAGATAGAACTAATTTTATGTAGTCTCTGGATGAAAGTTATAAACCATATGTTAAAGTAAAAGATAGATCTAATGTTAATAATACTCTACTATATAAGTTTGTAGGTAAGAGTATTAACACTAACGGAGACACTCAATTAGTATATGCGTTAATACCTAAAACAGGTTATACATATAAGGGATTCTCTATAAAAGAAGCTTCTAATACTACAGAACTTCCTACTAATCAAGTTAAAGACTATACTGACTTAAGTGTAGAGTTTAATAAGAAGTTTAGTAAAAACCAAGTTAAGTTTATACCTGCAAAAGAGATAATAGATGAAACTGGTTCTAACCGAACCTATGATGAAGATGGAGAAGCTGAAGTTAAGAATGTAGAAGTTACTGTAACTCCTTCTGAAGAGAAATAGATATCTACATTTTTTGCAGACTTATTTAATGATATGTCACAAGAACAGGCCAAAGCTATATTAAGTAAAGATGCTATTAGACGATTTACATATTAGGATGTGCAATTCTCCACTGTAAATCAAGCTTATTATTATACTATAGCTAATTTGATTCCCGATCCATCCAACAAGGATGTAGGATAGAAACTATTACAGAATTTATTAGAGGTTGATAGATTAGCCAAGTGGATAAATTATGATGTTAAAGGTGAAGATGGAACCACATTAAGAGAAATGGAAGAAATACTACACGATCAATTGATGTATGACATCCAATATGCATCTATAACATCAGATCCTAATGCAATTGAAGCTTTAAAAACTATAGAGACTTCAGATGAAATACTTGCAGATTTGAAGAACGATATAGCTAATGATTTCAGTGATGAAGCAATGTTAAACTGTAAAGGAAAATAATATGATATGCCCTAATTTAAATGATAAGACAGTAAAACAATAGTTCACAGAACTTGTTAATGCCGTAGGCGAAGTAGCGGCATATGATATATGGAACCAAAACAATGGTAATGCTATAGACAAGGCCCCTAATGGGGCTGAGTCTAAGCTATTTTCAGACCTTTTAAACTATTATAATGGAGATCGTAATAGTGCTATAAAGGCTAAGGCTTAGGTATATTCTAAGAGCTTTAAAAGCTGGTTTGGGGATTGGTTAAATAGCTCTGAGGATTCTTCTAAAATAACAGATAAAAATAGTGAACCATTATTAGTATATCACCATAGTAATGATTCCATTACGGAATTCTCTACTGAATTCAATAATTATTTTAGTCGTAGTAAAGGAGGAACAAAAGAGGCTATCTTTTTTACTAGAACCAGATATCCAAAATCTGGTACAGTTCTTGATAGAAAATATAGCTATCCTGTTTATCTTAGTGCTAAAAATGTAATAGAGAAAACAGGAACTAAAGATGAATTGAGAACAACAGGAGAAGGTTTTGTAAGTACCATAAATAGATCTTCTAAAGAGGCTGATGCTGCTATATTTCATGGAATCGACGATAATTAGGAATTAAATCAAGACATCTATGTTGTTCATCGTCCTAATCAAATCAAATCAATAGACAATCAAGGTTCTTTCTCTAGAGAAGACAATAATATATATAGAGCGGAATATACTGATACAACTGTTCCTTCTGATCCAGATTTACGCAATAGACTATTCAACGGTAAGGACGAAGCATCTATTGGAGTAATGCTCACTAGATTAGCTAAAAGTAGTCCTGCACTTGTTCCTTTTATCAATAAAGTAAAAGCTAATATACCAGTAAATGTAAAAGCTAGGAAAGTAGTATTAATACCATATAGTGAAGATAATCCATCTCATGCTTGGTATGATACTGATAATGGCATAGTTTATATATCAGAAAATGCAGCATACGAACATAATGGAAAATTATCTAAAGCAGACAATACAATATTCCATGAAATATTACATGCAGCCACAGTAAGTGTACTTAACAATAGTCCTGAATTAAAAGGTGAACTTAAGTCTATAATGGACAATGTAAAATAGTATATTGGTTCTGACTACTATGGTATGAAAGATGAATATGAATTCTTAGCTGAATTATGGTCTAATGCAAAATTTGCTAAAGAATTAATGAACATACCTGCTTCTAAAAAACAAAGTATGTTAGATAAGATTATAGACTGGTTAATGAAAGCATTTGGTATTACTAATTCAGATAATGCTTTTGTTGAGGCTCATAATTTTATGGTAAATATGCTTACTAATTATCAAGATTTAAATTACAACTTAGAAGATATAAATAAGGAACTAAGTACAGCAAACCTGCATTTAGCTAAACCTATTAAATAGACTAACAATCCCGTTACGATTAAAAATATATTTGATCAACAAAGTAAACATATCGCTTTTGATGCAGATACTCATACTTATACTAATACTGAAACGGGAGAAGTATACAAATCTGTATCTGATGTTAAGAAGTTAGCTGGTTTTGCTGAAGATATAGATACTATGACTTAGCAACAACTTATATATGGTGACTTCACCGCTAGAGTAGGTACAGCTATACATGAAGTACTAAGTAAGTTGATGAAAGGTGAACCAATAGGAGATACACAATTTAGTCCTAGAGTAATAAAACAACTTACTAACATAGCTAATATAGTAAAGAGAAACGGTCAAGTAATAGCATCAGAGTAGGTAATATCAAATGATGATGCAAAAGTAGCTGGTACATTAGACTTATTAGTAAGAGATAAGAGAGGTAAAATAAAACTTCTTGATTTCAAGACCAAAATGCGCAATTATGGTGACAAGAAGAAATATGGTTTTACTTACTATAACAAAACTAAATATTCAAATAGACCAGATAGGGACAGACATATGTTCTAGTTAGCAATGTATCAGTACATGCAAGAACAATTGGGGATACATATAGATGAAAGAGGTGTGATTCCTATCGAAGTAGATGTAGATAAGGAAGGTAATGTTACTAATGTATATTTCTCTAATGTATTAGTAAATGAAGAAAATCAAAATGAATTAACTGGTGTATATAAAATGCCAATACGTAGTGATGTAGATTTAGCGGCTAAGAAATCATTAGGTTTACTTGGAGAAAACAATCAATTAAGTAAATTAAATGAACAACAGTTAAAATAGACATCAGAGATAGTAAACAAGATATTAAAAACACTATCTAATAAGACTATATTGTTATCTTCTAAGGGTAGAGACATTGAATCTAGAATACTTAAGAATAAAGTAAAAGAGTTTCAAGATGCTACGGAACAAGAGATAATGGTTGGTTATATTAATACCGCTCTAAGTAGCTTAGAAAAGGAAATATAGCGTTATAATACTTTGTTAGACAGAGAAAAGGAAGAGGGTCAAGCTGTATGGAATCTAACTACATTAGAAATATGGAAAGATTTAGCAGAATCATTTGAACCTCTTAGAGATCTTAGAAACTATCTATATGACTACAAAGATTTCTTATCTAAAGATGAACAAGCAGAAGTACTGAAAGCTTTAGATACTGCTATTACTTATAAAGATGTATTAGAAAAGGCTTATGATGTTAAAGGTAAACCTCTTTGGATCCAATGGTTACAACCGTTTGTAGGTATAATTAGAGGTAGGTATAAAAGAGAAGCAGAGATACAATATAAAAAAGATAATAAAGGAAGAAAAATCAATAAAGATGATATGCAAGCTTATATTGATAAATATATCAATGATAATGCTGAAAAGATTCAAACTGAGACATATAACTTTATTGAACAACAATCAAGAATAGCTGATTCCGATACTAATGCTTTTTATAGGTATACTGATACTATATTTCAATCATAGGATCCTATAATATCTGCTATGGCAAAAGCTTATGATGAAGTAGTATCATAGACTAGAGTACAATATGTAGATAAGTACAGACAATTAGCTGATCTTACTAAAGAATTACATAAAGCATTAGGTGTAACAATAGCATCAGATCCTAAGAAAGTATATGATTTTATGATTGAATACACTTCTAGTGGGCCAAGATTGATTAAATAGATGCCTTCATCTTTTGATGATGCTTATTTAGAGGCTAAGGAAGAAATAGACAAGGATCCCAAGTATATACTTCCAGAACAGAGAAGTGAAGCTTTAAGAGCGTGGTTGAATAAAAATGCTCCTATAGTAGATAAAGAAAGACTTAATCGAGCTAAGCTTGATTTATTTGATAAAATGTTATAGGAAGATGATATCACTGAAGAAGAGCATAAGATACTTGTGGAAAATGAAAAATCCAAAAATAGAAGGAAGGGTGTATATACTTTAGCTTCAGAAAGTAAGATAAGCAGACAAGCTGCAGAATTAGTTCAGCAAGAAATGTCTAAACTTATTTGGCAGTATAGAAAAATAGATCCTAAACTGTATCCTAATACTAAGTGGGACAATTTATCAAAACTTAGAAAGACCAATCCTGATGATATTAGAATACGATTTTATGATTTTATATATTCCTTATCAGAAGAAGGAGATGCAGGTGTAGCTAAAAGATATAAACTAAATGGTAGGTTACCTGGAGTATCACTAGACATGATGGAAAGGGTCAAATCTGGGCAGAATATAGCTAAGGCTGCTCTAAGAGATGCAAAGAGACAAGTAATTAGAAATGAGGATGATACTCATCTTGGTTCTTTTGCACTATCTGATGAATTAGATAGACCTATAGACTTTGTTCCAGTATTCTATACAGCTAGATTAGAAGAACAAGATCAATCTTATGATATACCTAGTATATACAATAAATGGTTTGCATCGGCTTTAAACTATTATAATACCACTAAGGTAATGGCTCAATTAGAATTCACTAGACATGTTGTTAATAGTCGTAGAACTAAAATAACTGATAGTAAAGGTAGAGCTATTAAGAACTACTTGGAGAAGAAATTCCTTGATGAAAATCCTAATTCTTCTATTAATGCTTCTGATGTAGTAAAAGATACTTCTAATTTAGCAGATTAGTTAAATGATTGGTTCTAGCAAGTAATATATCAAAAATCAGATGCTGATCTAGGTATAATAATGGGAGTAGATGCTGCCAAATTAGTAGATTTACTATCTAAGTATACATCATTATCTATAATGGGTGTTAACTATATAAGTATGGTTAACAATGTCCTTATGGCAGAGACTCAACAAGCTATAGAAAGCTTTGCAAATAGATATGTATCTGCTAAAGCCTATACTAAAGCTACAGGTGAATATGCTAAAGACCTTCCCAATATACTTGGTGATATAGGAGCTACTAAGGCTACAAGTAAAGTTAACTTATTGAATGAACATTTTGGAGTATTTACAGATTATACTGAGGGTGATTTCCAAAATAAGCTTAGATTTACAAGATTGTTTAATACTTCTGCCTTATATGCTACTAATAATTTAGGTGAGCATGAAGCTCAATCTCGTTTTCTGATAGCTTCGTTGATAAATAAAGAAGCTAAGGACAGAAACGGGAATGTAATAGGAAGCGTATACGATTATTTTTATGTAGAAGACGGTAAGCTTAAATTTGATAAGGATGGAGTAGTAGCAAACTTTAGTCCAGATGAACAAAATTAGTTCTCAGCTAGAGTAAGAGCTTTACTTATGCAAATGCATGGTAATTATGCTCCTCACACTAAAGTAGCTTTATAGAGATGGGGTCTTACACGTTTAGCTTTAATGTTCCGTAAATGGATTATACCTGGTATTAGAAGAAGATATTCTACAGAATACTATGATAATGTCATTGATGATTGGCAAGAAGGTTATTATCGTACCGGTGCTAGATTCATCAAGAACAAGGTAGGTTCTTTCTTTATGAAATACAAAGATGAAGCAAGAGCATTAGAAATGGCATCAAGTGCAGATTGGAGTACAATGACCGAATTTGAAAAGTATAATGTAAAAAGGTTTGCTATTGATGCTGCATTCTTAACAGCAGCTATTATACTTACTGCAGTACTTACTAAACTGAAAGATGACGATGACGACGAAGATATGAAGATATTTTGGTCTAATATGGCTTATCAAACTTATCGTCTTAAGACTGATATCGCGTTTTTCTTTAATCCTGCAGATGCTCTTAAGATTGTTCAATCTCCTATTCCTTCCTCTTCACTTATTAAAAGCTTTACTAATTTTATAGGTCAGATTATTAAAGATCCTACTGAGAAATATGTACGTGGAGAATGGGAAGATCATTATAAGCTTGAAAAGCAATTCTTCGATTTGTTACCTATAGCGAGACAACTATATCGCTATCAAGATATTGCGAATGAGATGACATTATTACAATCTAAATAATATTAAAGTAGCTTAGAAAAGAACTTGCTTACTATCATCATTATAGTTTATTATATAAAGATAAAGGCTAAGGATTAATTTCCTTAGCCTTTTTTATTCCCAATATGAGGACATATATATTAGGAATATTTATAGGAACAGTTGAATCTATAGAAATATAATGCCAGAATTATCTGGCATTATTTCTTCTGGAATTACCTCATAGATATCAGGTGGTGGTAACATTTCACCGTTATCTTGTACTCTGGCTTGTTCAAATACTTTATTACCACATCTGCAGCTCTTATTAAACAAAGCGTATGTGAAACTTTTAGAACTTAAATTCCAAAAGCTTAATACTTGCTGTTTTAATTCAAGGCTACATTGACTATATCTTCCTTCTTTAATACAATTATAATCTTTCTTGTACTTATTAGGTATAGTAAATACAAATATATAATATGTATCTTCATCATCAATATAGATGAACTTACTATAAAAATACTGATTCTTTGTCAAAAAGAATAGATTCTTATAGTAAGTATCATCAAATTCATCAATACGGAACATTAGAAATATATGACTATCTAAATATGGTTTATCCTTCATTGCCATAAAAGCATTAATGAATCTACCATAGGAATTCCAATACATAGCTTGTCCAAAATCACTAAACTTCTCATTCTTCTCTGCTAACATAGGCAGAAGAAAACGAGTACTTATAGTTCTTTTTCTATTACTACCAAATACATCTACATAATTCATAGTCTTTCAGTACCATCCCCCTCATAATAGCTAAGAGTATGCTCCCAGTTATTAGTTCGATAATGGTATGAAAGTTCTGTTAATGCATTGATAATAATAGTTTTTTGAGAGTCTAACTCTGTTTCATTAAACATATCAAATACTCTCACTTCATAGCTACCATTTGTTTGAATAGCAACTATATAGGCTTCACAGTCATAATCTGAAATATCAATATCTTGATCTTTCATATACCAAGTAATAGCTAACAAATAATAAGCTATTTGTCTGTAATAGCCAAATTCTTCTACAGAATGTTTAAAGTTATAAACATCTGAAGTAGTCTTTAAGTCGATTAGAATAATCCTCTTATTGACATGATCGAATATACATCTATCAAGTAAAGACTTGCATGGTGCATACCAAATCTTATCTTCATCCATTTTAAGACTATTAGTCATAATAGGAAGTGTCCAGTTAATATGAAACTCATTATGAGATTCTACTCCTGGTATATCTGTTAGTAATTCTTTTGCTTTCTTATGATTATCAATGTTAGACTTAATTGTCTTTAACATATTTAAATCAGCAAAGGAAATTACTTTTCTGTTATCTTTTTCATTTCGCAATGCTTCTATATAGTCAGCATAACGAGTACATAGCTCTGTAGCTTCTTTTAAGACGATTTCAGAGCTTTTTGAGTTGCTATATGCAGATTTATATGCAGCAATCTTTTTATCGTCTTCTATGAGCTCTAATGAGTTTGCATAGTTCTCACAGAAATCTTTTTGTTGTTTTACTTTAGGTACTTCATAATCTAAAATAATATAATCCTTCCAAAATTCATCTGGTTGAAGTATATATTCATGAATCATAGTACCCTTCTCTAATTGTGGTAACTTTAATCCTTCTTCTTTACCGTCGAGCATATTACGGAAATACAAAGGACCTTTCTTTAGAAACCAACCAATAGAAGAATTTGATATTCTCGTGTTATCTTCATAATACGGTTTATCAATTATCATGTTCTTCTTCTAAATACTGTTTGAATCGTTCAAGTCTCTCTTTAGCATCTTTACTATTCTCAATTAATTGAAAATATCTATATGCCCCTTCTATGTTACCTTCTTTAAGACAGTTAAATATACCTTCTTCATAACTCAATATATTTGAATCATGCTCAGTATTTTTTGTAACATAGAAATTATTAATCTTTGTACTAAGTTTAAGGCTATTCCAAGCATCCTTAGTATAGTTAATTGCTTGCTTTATTAGATTCATCTTTTTCAAAGTTTATTGTTACTATTTTAAGTCTTTCCCTTTCAATATAACTATCAGTTAATATACTGCAATTATACTGATTAAGATGACCATAGGATATACCATTATGCCAATGCCCAAAGAAATGATGCTTATACTTACCGAAACAGTAATGTTCAAGCTTCTCATTATAATTAGGATTTTCATGTGTGATTAGAATATCACATTCAGGTATATTTTCATATGGACATTTATACTTATCATATTCATGATTAGTATCTTCAAATGCCCATGTTTGCCAGTGTATAGGAGCTATCCAAGGGGTACCGTAGAAAGTAACTCCTTCATATTCATAGAGTTCATCAATAAGAAATACTACTTTATCATCAGTAAGTATAGATATCTTATCTTTGAATTGCTGAAGTGTAATATCTTTATCTAAACTATCATATAGTCGTTCGATATAGATATCATGATTACCAGGTACTACTATTACTTTCTTACAAGGAAGTTTATCTACCCAGTTTACAAAAGTAACACTCCACCATTTATCTGATTCATCGCTGTCTCTTTGAACAACTAACTCTACTACATCACCAGCTATACATAGTACATCACACTCAGGTATACTAGGTAGATTACCATGTAAATCGCTAATTGCACATATTTTCATATTGCAAATTTTTTGTTAGTTTATATACTAATAATGTATAGAAAATTAACATCCTTTCAAATGTTTTATTAACTCATCTACTTGTTTTTGATTATGAACTATGTAAAATTTTACATCAATTTTACGTCTATACAAGTAGTAGTTAAATAGTTTCTCACGTAAAGGCCATGCCTCATTAGGATAGCCTTTACATTCGATAATAAATCCATCACCTACAAAATCAGGTAGGTAAGTCATTGGACGATATTTCTTTTCTCCAAAAGTAAAAGCTGGAAGAAGTTCAAATCTGTGCTTTTCATAATCAGCCTTGATTTTTGCTTCTTTCAGCTTCTTATATGTATAGGTTTCAAGTTTACTTCTAAACTTTATACCGTCATATTCATTTGGAGTAGCGTTTTTTACTTTTCCTTGCTTCTTTGTACTTTTTCTTCTTACAAATAACATCATGATAAGACTACACTCTTACAATAAGTTATAGAATCATTCTTAGTAGAAGCTCCAAATGTACTTTTTAATGTAACAGGTTCGCCTTTTATGGCTTTATCCATTACAAATTTGATAATACTCCATGCAGCCTTCCATTTTGCATGACAAGCTTTTACTTCTCCAGCAAGTACTTGAGCAATATAGTCAACTAAGAATGCAGGAATACAGTACATAATGAAAAGTATTTTGACAGGGTAAGACAATATCTTACCTATATTTTTAATAAATTTCTTCATAAAGCCAATTTTTTATAGTTTCAAAATCATTTGCTTTAATAGCATCTGATATATCTTTAGCCTTAAACTTCTTATGGACTAATAAGCCTTCTAAGCCTGTTTTAAGGCTCATTTTGCGAAGATATTTTACACCAGCTTCATCTCTATCAAACATTATAATAATGCGTTTAAAACGCTTCTTAAGCTGTTCTAATGCCTTGTCAGGTACAAAAGTTGATTCTGATGATGGGCTTATCGCAGGAATACCCATTTCGTATAAACACATGACGTCTTTCATACTCTTTGTTATAATGAGTATATCACCAGTTTTAGGTAACTGTTTAAATCCCTGAATATCGTTTTCAGTCAGGTTATTACGCCACTTTGTATATTTATCTGCTAAAGGTCTATATATCTTAAAATGATTATATACCTTATAAGCATACATAGGATTCGTATCCTTGTAAATACCCTTTACAATACCATTACACAAATAATATTTAATACTACTTACTCCGAATTTCTTCAAAGTAGTAGTACTAATATTGAACTGAGACCAGTAATTGATGTCTGTTAGAGTAAAGTCTTGTCTTACTACACCAATTACTGTCTCTGTTGACGGTATGTATTGCTTAGAGCTAACGAGTTGCGTATTATTAGTAATCTTAAGCTTATTAACTATATCATTCAGTATATCTGAATAATTAGTTAAACCAGTAAGTAATGAAACGAACTTAATTACATTACCGCAATCACCTGTGCCATGATCCTTAAACATTAACTGTTTAGTAGTCCTACTATAGAAACATCCAAATGATGGATTTTTATCTTTTCTAAAGGGACTATTATAAATCATGCCAACTTTAAAATTACCTATATACGCTGAATATATATCATACTCTGTTACTTTAGATAGTATATACTCTAAAGTAATATTCTCTTCATCTTTTATGTTCGTAGTGTCATATAACATATGATATATCTTTAGTGGAATACTACGGAATCGAACCGTAAATCAGGCGTATTATAATAGATAGTTCTTGCTTATTTTATTCTATTCATAATATTCAACTATTTCTAGCTACCTTGTTTTACCATTAAACTAGTATCCCTTATAAAAACGTGAGTGCATGCTATTACAAATCTATGAATTTTGTAATTCTCCACCGCCTTTCACGGCTTGCATCGGATTTCTCTAAGAGTCATGCCACCGACGAATTACTCACATAGCGGCATGCTACTCACGTATCGCTATATTATGCCTAGCGTAGGCAAGCTGTTAAAAGATTATATTAGAACGGCAAATCGTCATTCTGAGTATCTGCTACTCCTTTATCTACCTTATCTAACGGATTAACATCTGTTGTTTCCTTATCTGCTGTGATAGGACGAACAAAGACATCAATATTCAATTCTGTAATCTTACTTACTTGACCCTCAGGTAAATTCATCGGTTCAATGAAAGTAAATTTACAATAGTTAGGTAATGTAGTATAACCTTTATTGTTATAAACTATCTTTACTCTAAGTAAAATATCTTTATTTGCTGCATTCAGCAAATTAACAACCCAATTAGCAAATTCATTAAATGATGAACCTGCAAAGACGAGAGCTTCTTTAGGATAGAAACAGCTAAGTATCTGCAATATACGCTTTACTTGTCTATTTGCTCTGTTCTGAAAGTCTTCTTCAGATTCCATAGGTTTCTTAGTAGACTCCCATTCAGTATGTGTCATAGTCTGTTCATCTTTCTCGAACTTAAATTCAATAAAGATATTACCATTAATGGACTTATCAACTCTAGCACTTACAAATTTCACATTATCGTGAATACCTGCTTCTAAGTACTTATTTTTACTCTCTTGTATCTGGTTTGCTAATTCTGTACTATAAATCATAACTTAATCTTTTAAACTGATATAAAATACTGTTAAAAGTTACTCAGGCAAATATATTTTATCCCAATATACCTTAATATCATTGTTTTCATCGCTTTCTGCAATAACAATGTTCTTACCTCTTAAATGAGGCGCTCTTGCTTCTCTAACGGAGTTATCTCCACCTTCAAAAGAGATATGAGTTTCATTTCTCTTTCTATATACATAGCCAACAGCATCTGCTTCGCCACATATAATATTAGCAAGTTTACCTACTAAGTCAAGGGACATTTCTGACAACTCTTCTCCTTCCTTATTAATCAACTTATCTCGAGTATGACCAATAAGTATAAAGTTATCACATAGATCTCTAAACATATCTATAACCTTTCTTACAGCTTGTTGTAGATACATATAACCAGAACCGTTAGGTAAGGTTCTTACGTCATTTCCAGAGTAATTCTTACCCATAGGGGTTGCTCTATACAACTGTGCTGCATAGCTAAGACATATCTCCTCTAATCTTGAGGCATTGTCTAGAGTAATATATTTGTATGGTTTCTTACCGGTCTGTTTAATTTCTTCTCTAATTGCTGTAGCAATATCTCCTAAGTCTTTTACAGACCTAGCTTGTACAGCAAGAGCTTCGAGGAACTCAGAACCACCTTCTAAGTCTACGATTAGATTGTTATCTAATCTAGACGCTAGAGTGGTTTTACCGGCTTTTGGTTTGCCAAATATAATTAAGAATCGAGGATTCTCTACTTTGGCTTTTACTTTCTCTTTCGGTAATACAATCATAAAGCTTTAATTATATTGTATCCTCTGAGAATGCTTTGGTAGTTTCTGATAGTTTGGATATTTATTTAGAATAAACCACGATTTTTAATCTTAATCGTGATATCAATAATAGTCTTTTTAGTTTTCGGTTTCAAATGGTTCAATGAACCAGTTGCAATCGGGATGATATCGTAACCAATCTGTACGAAGTTATCAAAAATCTTAATCGGTGTACCGAATTCATCTTCAAAGTCATAATCCTTCTTAAAAGGATAATTCTTCTTAGCATAAATATCAAGTGCAGACAATGCGTTAAAGAATTCTTTTTCAAGGTCAAAGTTAATGCTACCATCAGCAAAGCACTTGAATGGACATTCTGCACATTCCTTAGGCAACCATCCAATGTTATGAGTCTTACTCAAGCCAAGAGTAATATAATCACCAGCACCAGCATATTCAATGCCATAGGTACACTTAGGATAGTCATAATTACTTTCTACTGTTAACCAAGGATAAGCGTTAACAACACGTTTCATCAAAGATTCTTTGTAGATATCTGCAGTTTTATTGTTTTTCGGTAACTTAAATGTATATGTTTTCATAATTTTCAGCCTTTTTAATTGTTATTACTAAACGAAATCTTCATCACTGGTTCCTCATCTCGTATAGTCTCAATTAAGTTATTGTATTTCAAATCGTTATCAAACTCTAATATCGCACATTCTCCTGCATCCCTATTTTTAAGTATATGCAAGTAGACTTTATTCTTCACTAGTAAACGATTTGGTCCATACTGTTGTATATTGAGTAGTTCCGGTCTGTGGATACATATAACATAATCAGATGCATGAAATATAGTATCAGCGGAAGATATATCACTACGCATTGGATAATGCATAGAGGGGTTATTAATTCTTTCAGGACTCTCAATGTTTCGATTCATCTGTGATAACTGAATTATAGTAGTATCAGGTAACTTCTTTACTCTGATAAATAGTTTCTGTAAATCTGAAATCACTTGCAGGGCTGTTTCACGAGCTTGACCTTCAACAAGTAAAGTATGATCAAGTATAATCACAAATTTCTTGCCTTTAGCCTTATTCTCGTAGAAATAGTTTATAGTAGATGCTATATCGTCAACAGTACCCGGTGTATCTACATAATATATCGGATATGATTTTATTTGTTGAGAAGTTTGTTCAACTTTAGCTAATAAATCATCATCTAATTCATTATTAGCACTGTATAGCTCTGCAGTAGTTTGCCTTAGCTTACTGCTCATTTTTCTACCTACCTGCCTAGAACTTAACATCTCAAATGAGAAATTAAGTACTATAACATCCTGTTTAGAATTTAAATCTATTAAATCAGTTTCAAGCGTATTTACAAATGAAGATTTACCACTACCAGATATACCTACTATAGTATATATCGTATTAGGTTCAATACCACCCATACAGGATTTATTGAACTTATTCCATCTTGTACGTAGTGAAATAATCTCATGATTTTTTCTTCTACGTATATACTCTACTGCTTCATTTGTAGCTGAAGATATATGACGGAATGGTAGTGTTTTAGATAAGTTCTGTTCCATAATTATAGTTATCTATGGTTGAAGGTTTATCTAATTTCATTTGTTCATCATAGGTTTCCCACTCGTGTTGAGTAAGCCATTTCCACATAGTTTTCATATAACCCATTTTACCAGTCATCATCTTGTTATCTATCTCAAATTTAAGACAATCAATAAGATGTTGATGCATAGCTTTACTTTTGCCTACTATGCGATTATACTCTTTTCTACATTTGTTTACATTTGCTCTGAGGAAACCTTTAGTTCCATCAGGTCTCATAACGTAAACTGGAAATTGGTCATAAAATTCATCAAACATAGTTTTATCTTCTTTTAGAAGTTCAGCTAATTTATTTGTTTTATTTATGACTTTGGTATCTCCATCATACTGGATAGAGATTAAACCTAAATGCTCTAACTCTCGTATTTCTTCTTCATTAACTAGGCTGAGAAGTCTCTGAATGTCTTGATTGATTGTTTTGATATCACTCAATACGATAGTTAGGAATACTAATTGATTAATAGTTAGGTTGGGTATTCTATCTAAGATAGAAGTATCTATTTCTAAAATCATATTCTCATATTTAAATATGAGCTTATAGTTCTTTGAAATATTTTGGTAAAGCCTTTGTTAATTCCATAGGCTCAGTTGTAACGGTTTTAAGTCTCGGATTATCTTATAGGCTTCATAAATATAATACCTATAGTTAATCTTTCTCTCTTTAATTGGTTTGTCATCGAACTTATTTAAAAGAGTAACACCAGATGCAGTAAGCATATTCTGATATGATTTAGCATCAGTGTTATCTGAATATTTCCATTTCCATAAGTATCCACCATTAGTAGATGCATAGAAACGATTAGTTCGCTGTTGTTCTTGGTTCATGTATTCAACATGCCATTGTTTACCAGTTTTCTCAGACATCAAGAATTTACGTATATCCGTACATCCTTTTATAGTGTCTTCTACTGGTATACCATCTACAAAGTACTTTATAATAGCTTCAGGTATTATCTTTGCAGATAATCCTTTACCTAATAGTACTTTAGTAATAAACATACCTTTTGTTTTAATTAAATCAGAATTTTTAGTTTCCTTATATCCTTCTTTAACTGCAATGTAGTCGTTAATTGCATATTGGTACATAGCTTCAAAACGCTCTTCCTCAAGAGTAAGTCTTGTAAGTTGTTCCCATTCTCGACAAATCTTGTTAGCCTGTTCATATATACTTTTCTTGAGTAATATAAACAAGCCGTCAGTATTTGCCTGGACGATTCGGCATCCTATTTGTGTTAGCTTTTCAGCTAACATTAGCAATAATAACTGTGCATTTATCCTAATTTGCATTACTGCAAAAGGACTATAACAGAAGTTATGTTGATTTTGTAGATTACCTGACAAACCATTCAATGCTAACTTTAATGTCTCATTTTTCACTTTATCTCCATTATGCTTAGCTTCTATTCTTTCATCCTTAATTTGAGAATATATCTCTAAGAATTCTGGACCAAGATGCTTAGGATAGAACTTATATTCTATTAGCATACTTGGATATAGTGAAGCAACATCAATGTCTATTAGCATTTCGTCTTCTTTAGGAATAATGATTTCAGGATCATTTTTAGAATGAATCCCTCCTACTCCCACAGTATAGCGCAAACCATTAAATATGAAGTTGTTTTCATAACCTTTCCTACCAGGAGATACTATCTGACTTTTCATATCATCTAATACTCTTTGTAGAATAGGACTATCATACTTAATGAACGGTAGTATTACATCCTTTAGTGGTATATAATCCATTGGTGATCTTAATCCTTCAATATCCCACCAGGTTAAACCTGTTTTCTCAAGATACTTTTGAGTTAAGATCTTCATTCCAATATTCACACCATCCTTACTAAGGACTCGTACTCCATATTCATCTTCAATAGCTATACGTAAATCAATATCTTTCTTACATCTATTTAAAAGCTCTGAAGTTGACTCTATATCATTGATATTATAATCAATCATATTGTCAAAATCTTCTAAAGGAAGAGGCTTACCCCAATCACATACAAATTCTTGTACATTAGGATATTGCATAGTTACTTGAATTTCTTTCAAACCTACTCTAAGTTTATTAGAGTAAAGCATAGTAAGTAAATCAAAAGTATCAAACCAAATCTGATACTTCCAATGTTTCCAAGCTTCTATATTATCTTCTGTAGAAGTAGTAATAGTCCTACTTAAGTTAAATATAGAACTACATATTGTAGCTACATTATAACTCATGAGTTTATCTTCATACTCTATAATATAATTTACTATAGGGTTATCATAATGCAGATTATTATATCCACAGAAGATAACCTCAGATTTTATTTCTAAATCTGTAGTATAAAAATCACCCCATTTTATGTAAGAGTCTACTTGTTTAAAGAACTTTACTAATTCTCTTAGCTGGTTCCTTCTTTCAGAGATTTCAAATTTATATATTTCTCCTGTTTCTGTATTTTTAACAGAACAGTGAAAGATATTTTGAAATACTTCAATATCATATACATAGACCTTCTTGTCGCGTATAATCATATCAAAAATATTAGTTAGATTCCGTGGTCAGACTCGAACTGACACAATCACACAGACTTACATTTTGCTGCGGCTCTAACCTCTTCTTAAGCTACACGGAAAACAGTACCATTTCAGTTCTGGTACAAGAACTTCATGAAAAAAAACGAAGAATTAAGCTGCTCTAAGCATAGGCTTAATTATCTTACGATAATAGCTACGACTAGATGCTATATCGGCTGGTTTTTCTTTTCCTTTACAGCCTCCAACATGCTGTTTTCTGTTCTTATTTCTACCTTCATAGAATGATAAGAATTTCAAGGGACATTTAGGTTTCTCTAAACGAAGCCTTGCTTCTTTTTGTTTTGCTAATTGTTTAGCTTTTTGTTCTTTGGCCTGTGCTTTTTTCTTTGCACGAAGCTCTTTCAATCTTGGACTTAACCAGTCTTCTGGCTTTTTGTCCTTACTCTTTTCTTTATCAGCTACACTTTGTGCTAAGCGTTTATCACGCTCATCTTTCTGTACTTTATGTCTGATTCTTTTAGCTTCTGCTAATTTCCACTCTGTATAATTCTGCTTTCCCATAATCTTGATAATTTTTTAGTTAATAATTAAGCTGCTAATAATGATTTACCGTCATAGTAGATGATGTTGTTATCACCTTCTATGTCTTGTACAGTAATGCCAGCAAATGAAGTATCTTTCTTAAACTTCTTTGCTTCTATTGCTGCTTTCTTTTTGGCATCGTCTCTTGTAAGTGCAACAAAGTAGTCTGTCTTGAAGTCATAGACACGTTTCTCATCGTCACTACGCCTTCTTTGTACAGTATACTTGAACTTACGCTTGTTAGGCTTCTCTTTGACAGCTAATTCAGCTGCTGTAAAGCCTTTTTGTTTGCCTTCCTTACTGGGTAAAGGCTTACGAGCTTCTTCTTCAAATTTAGCCTGCATTTCTGCAAGTTTAGCCTTCCTACTTGCTAATTCAGCTTTTTTGGCTGCTCGATTAGCTTTCAACTTATCCTTTATCTGCTTTGTAGTAAGCGTAGTAGGTTTAGCTTTGACAAATAAGTTGTCTTTAACTATACGAGTAAATTTCTTCTTCTCTTTACGAGTATAGTTCACAGTTGGATCATAGCCTGCTTTCATAAGAATTTGTTTGATACGTTCTTTCTTAGACTGTACTATAGCCTTATTTTCCTTCATAGCTTCAATAGCTACTTTAGTAGGCTGTTGTTTCTGTTTAGAACTCCAGGAGTTCCATTCTACTGTTTTCCCATCTTTAACTACAGTTACTAAAGACGGACCGATCTCGAAATCCCTTGTAGTCTCTACCGGACAGTGTTTCTTGACGAACTTGCCGCCTACTACAATTCTAGGATAATTACGCTTTTTAGCTTTAACTGATCGTTTCTGATTTCTTAAAGTTTGTCTCTTTATCTTAAAGTTCTTATTCTTTTTCATAATCTTGATAATTTTAATGGTTATTTACTAAAGCCTTTTATTGCTGGCTTCTTTTTCTCTATCTCATAATATACCATGATAGCTTTGTTATTCCAACTTACTGAATCTATGGTATTGTTATCAGCAATATCTTTGAGAATAGAATTTACTCTATTCTCAAATTTACTGCTACTTTCAAAAAAACTTTTACGTATATAATATACTTTTTTCATTTTTTTATGCTGCTAACGATAACGGTGCTTCTTCAATGCTGAGTTCTGCACCGTTATTGAAGTCTTCAATCTTCTTGTTCAAGGCATTTATTTCTAGCTGTAATTTAGCCTTCAAACTACTAATATAAGCAGAAGTTAATTCTTCTGTCTTATCTAAGTTTTTCTTGCCTTTAGCACGCTTAAGTTTAGGATCAAGAGTCTTAATCTTACTTAAGTGAAACAACTGCTCTTGCTTCTCTGACAAAGTAAAGATATCAAGATAGTTGTTAGTTATTGGTAACTCAGAGAACTTCTTATAACCCATATTGATGCACTGTAAGTACAATTTCAACAGGATACGTTCTTCTGCTTTTGCTTGGATGTCAAGAATCAGCGCCTTCAAATCAAAGTTACGCTTAGCTCCCGTAGGGATAACGTTTTCATTCTTGATAATATTCCAGTATTTAGTAATCTCGTTACTAAGTTCTTTACGACGTGTAATAATATATTTAGATGTAATTGATTTCATGTTCAAGTTGATTTTTTTTAAGTTAATACTTGACCAAATTACGTCTACTAGTGTAGTACTGATGGGGCTCAAACCCATAACCGTCAACTTAGAAGGTTGATGCTCTATTCAATTGAGCTACAGTACTGTATTTAAACGGGGCCAATTCACCCCGTGAAAATATATAGTTTCTAGATAATATTCCAATTCAAATATTATAAAGTTTTAACCTTGCCTAGTTTTACAGGTATAACTACGCCTGGTCTAATTTCAATACCAGCAAAGCCAAAAGTGTTATCACTAATGACTACTTTGCCAGTTAGGCCCTTCTCTTTTGCGAATTTTTCAATAGCTTCCTTATTGATATATTTAGAGCGCAGCTCTCCAGTCGAAGCTGTTCTCAAGTTATCAAATAAGATATCTATAACACAATCGAGATCACGATTTTTTACTGCTTCCTCAAGTAATGCTTGTGTAATACCATTGAAAGCTATTTCATTTCTGGTTCCACCAGAACCAGTTATTGCATCTGCAATACGAATTGCTACATCAAGAATACTCACCGATTCATAAGTATTCAATAGCCGTTGCCACCATAAAGGTCCCTTGCCATAGTAAAAGAAGACCTGACCATCCTCTCTTACAGAAGTAGCATTAGGAGTTATCTTAGAGCTTCCGTCCCAACTCTGAACTTTAGCTAATATGGTAGGCTCAGTGTTAATAAGTATTTGCAGAAGATCAACCCTAGATTTAGATATTCTGCTCATAGCTTACTTACTCTGCAGATTCTTCCAAGTTTACCTGGAGTGTAACTTCAGATTCATCAGAAACTACGCCACACTGCCGTTGGTATTCCAGTTCCATGCGTGCTGACTGGTCCATCATATCTCGTACAGTCTCACTAAGCTTAAGATACTTACGAGACAATTCCTCATAGAAGTTGAGGACACCACGATTGTGAATAGCCAGCATTTCGTTCAGCATAGACAACTCCTCTGCTGCGAAGAACATCGGGCGGCTGCCTTTCTTGCCGATACGTTCAATACATTCTGCTACACTTTTCCGGTCTGCCTTGCTAAATTCTGGCTTAACTAACTGGAACACAAGGTTCGGGTCGTTATCGTCAGGATTCAACATAATTTTCGGCTCACCGTCCAAGTCTTTGGCAATGAACTTAACGTCTAAGATGTCAATAGCCTTCACTACAAAGATATTGACTTCTTTCCGTAAAGTATTCTTATCGTTGAGCACATCTTCCTTCCACTTCAGGTCAGGATTGGTTGCTACTACGGTATAGATTTGTTCGCCAAAATAGCGACCATACTCTTTTGCTGTTGCCCGGTAACGAGCTAAAACTTGAGAGGCAACGCTCTGGTTACCTACTAATGCACTCACTACTGGTGCAGATACTTTATTATCCATAAGAATGTTTCCTTTCTGAGTCCGTGCTTGATTTCACCAATACGAAACTCTTCTTAATTTTTAGTTAATACTTTGTTAATGCTCTCCACCTTTCGATTATTTATTTACTAATGTACTCGTCTTATATAGTACCGCTTTAAAAAGCTTTGAAATATTAGCGTGAATTCAATCACATAATCTACTCAGTTTACTTTGAAAATAAATTTGAAAAATCTATGAGAAATACTCTGAGAGTTACTTCTGATAAAAAGATATGAAAATACTTTGTATGTTTGTAGATAGAATTATTTGTTTACAAAAAGTCTATCAACTCTTGCGTATTCATTCAGACCGTTTTTACGTTGCGCTGAACTTTCAATACGAAAACGTCCGTACTATATATCATATAATCTAGCATAAGTATTGTACTAGTATAATATACAGAGCCTATCATCAACAAATGGTATGTCTACAGGCATATAGGAATTACAACATTCTACGCGAATGAGGGTCGTTTAATCTAACGTTACTAAAATCACAAGCTCATTGCTTATAGCATGACCCACTTGTACCATTTCCAGGATTTGTTTGTTTATACTGCGCGAATATTGGGATTTCCACCCTTTATCATTCCCTTGTCTTGCTTATGGATACTTCACATAAGTGTACTACTACCCTTATAGAGACAGTATAAGAAGTAGCAACAGGTTGCTAATGATTCAGCGTTCTCTTACATATATAGTTGCTGCTATATACTTTACGAGTGTCTTAACAGTCGGCATAACGGTTGGCAGTCGGGGTGACTCGGACTCCATATTCCATACTTACAACGTACGTTTATACTTCTGACCTATCATTGAACTTCCCAGTTTTTTAAAGGTTAAACATTAAAGCACATTTACTCATAGCTGGCTTTATTCAGCGTAGATACATTAGTAAATATAGTATAACATCTTATACTCCTAACCTAATGACATAGTCTTCTGTATCTCCTTAATCTAAGTACATCTATTAATAACAACAATTCTGGATTGAACTGCATTATATTAAGACGAAGTTTACATATCTTGAAACTTATAAGCTCTGCCGTTTTTTAATAGGTGTTTTCTCTGCGTCACCTTAGTGTATTTTTGCTGCATAATATGACTTGCTAAAGGTCACTGCATCTAGAATCAGGGTTATCGCGCCCTCAAACCGCTTAGTCCATCTGGGACTAGTCATTCCTCATTCAATTATACTCACACGAACGACTAAGCACGTGAGTCACTTCAGTCTTGAAAGGCTGTATCAATCTCATATACATCACTCCTACTTCATCCTTGGAACATTGCGTATCCACCTTCACGAGGACCCTATTTACCATAAGGCACAGGATTGGCTCCTGCTCCACGATAATCAGTCAAGTTTACATAGTGTGTACCATAACACGGTTACCCTTACATTAGTATCAGTAATTTACTACCTTCATAAGCACAAGTTCCAGTATCCACAATTGCATACTGCATCACAGCTGATGTGTGCTGAACACTATAGTTAGCAATCTATTTTTCCTTTCTGGGCGTATAGTTACGCTTTTGTTGACCGATTTTGGAGACCGGTGGTCGCGTTTCTGCTATCTCTTTTTTTCCATGAGTTGGCTGCTTCTTAAGGTGAAACTAACCTTTGCCTCTCAGCTTTACCTATCCTTTCCAAAGGGATAAGTCAGGAACCCTATTGCTCCTGTTTCATCATCGTGTTTATACTCCTTTTTGATTCATATCTTGATAATACATACGAGTAATATAGAAGATTTCGTTCTCCTTGCTTGCTTTGTAGTTCAGTGTGTCTTCTCTTAAACTACGAGTCTTTAGTAACAGTAATCGCCAATACGGTTCTCATCATATCGTTACTTATAGAGGGTTATGCACTCTATCCCCCTTTTACCTTCCGTTTTTCAGACGTTTAGGCCTATCATCCTACCTTTTGAGTAATCTCACAGTGTTAGCTGCTAACATATTCTCGGATCCTGTATCTTTTCGGGCCATAGAGAAATGACTCTAAGCTCCCTAACGGGCGCGACCAGCATTATTATACGCTTTACCGCATGACTTCCCTGGAGTGATTTACGCTATAGTTTTGCTCCTCTCGAACTATGACATAATTGTAGGTTTTTATAGTGGTTAATGTCATTAACTATTTTCCACTGGGCGTTTATCTTCGGCCATATTTTCATGTTCTGGTTCTAACATGGTAATTTTACCTGTAGTCAGGTTGATTGTTGCAACAACCTTTTTACCTTTACAAATATCTACGAACTTATTTCGTACATCACTACTACTGATATAGTCAATTGGTTCCATGATACTTGCGTTAAATCCATCCAAACATTTACAAGCATTACCTACAGACAAGCGTAGGTACTTCTCAGTGTATAAGCAATTAGCTATACTGTCCTTAGTCTGATTTCTAATGATATCAGACTGAGCTCCATCTACTATAAAGTAGGCAGATTGGGCCATGATGGAGCTCAGTTTGCACCGAGCTTCTTTCACGTCCTTAATGATACGTGATAAGCGTATCATTTGTTTTAGTATAACTAAATTACTTACCATAGGAGTCTACTTTAGATAATGGAGTTACTGGTGATTCGTCATCAGATACCCTACTAACACTGCGTACTTTTGGATATCCTGTTGAAGTCAGTTTCTCTACTACCTTTGTTCTCCACTTAACTACGGGTTTAGGTTCACCTGTAGTCTTTACATTCACAATTGCGTCTGTTGTTCCTTTCACGGATACTTCTAATGTAGATAGGTCTACTTCGACATCTATCTTCTCGACAGACTTTTTCACTTCACTACTTGCTATAGGGAATTTTGGCATCTCTATAGGTGAAGGAATTACAGGGGCTGCCTGTACTACTGTGACTGTCTGTCGCAGTCCAAAGCCAATTATGCAACTGGCGATGAACATGCCGACAGCCGTAATTATTCTAAAATTCATATTGATTATGATGTTTTAGAGAATGGTTATTCTTCTACGAAACCTACAAACTTTAAAAACCTACGCCAAGCGCTTAGTTTTTTTTTTCGTCTGCCGGTTTGTCTCCACCTTTTTCAGGATACTCCTTTTCTGTAGGAGCTGTGATGGATGACTGGCAATATGCTGCCAAACGAGAAGCCGGATCACGATACAGATTGATAATCTGGCCGACTTTCAGACGTAATTCATCAGGTTTAGGACTTTCATCCTTTCCGAAGAAGTTAGTCTTGATAGAACCTATAACCATTCGAGCAATCTTACGATCATTCTCGAGTTGGTTTTTCTTAGATTCTTCTACACCGGTCAAATCGAGCGACCAATCTGCAAACAACTTATCAATATACTCTTCACCTAAGTTAGAGATAAGAGCTGTAATAGCCTTATCAGACTCAGGTTTGAGGTCTTTGTTGTCCTTCTGCTTCAAGCGGAAGTTCTCATTGATAAGAGCGCGAACTGTTTCTGCAACCTGTTCTTCACTCCAACCTGCCTTAGTCAAGTGATTGTGCAGTACGGAGTGTGCCATACACGGAGAACCAGTCTGTGAAGTATATACGTATACTGAGCTTCCAAGGCCTTTCAGCAAGCTAACAGGGTTGATACGGCTGAAGATTTCATTCATCCAATCACCCACTGTCATCTCGTCTAATGCTAACTTCTTGTCGGCATTAGTTTCTTTCAGGCCGCGCAGTGTACGATACCATTCTACGGTGTTAACAATGTTCGTTGCAACGTTTCTTTCTTTGCTGATGAGGTAAGTCAACGCTGCATCAATTTCCTCATCTGTAGTGATCTTATTCGGATCAAGCTCCGGTGCTTTGATAGTCTTACCAGCATCTTCTGCAAGTTCTGTAGGAACTTCTGACTTGTTAAAGTCAATAGACAACTGGCTACCATCTCCTCCCGGTAATGCTTTAGCTGGAGCGAGCTTAATGCCTAACATTTCAGCCATACCTTGCAACGGCATGAGTTGATTTGCATCAATCATAAGTTGCAATTCACCACGTTCACCACGGTTGAATAAGTCCTGACGTATGTCAACAAGGGCTAACAGGTTTACGACATCAATAGTACGGTTGATGTCAGCGTATACTTCAGGATAACGCTTTGCAAGTTCTTCGTTGTTAGCGTAACGCTGTTGCATTACGAATGACAACATAGCCTTTCCATCTACTGAAGAGGCTGTAGAACCTACAGGAATACCAGCACCAGTGATACCGCCTACAAGAGAGGTTGCACGTCTGAGCGCTTTCTCTTCTGGAGAAGGTTTATTCTCGTGAGAAACATCCTCAGGGATGATAGTAGGAATTTTGTCTTTTTTCTTTTTGGGTGTCTGACCTTGTTCCTTATTATCCTTAGGAGCCTCAGCTGCCGGTTTTTCTACTTGAGAAGGTTTTTCCTTCTCTTTCTTGTTTCCCTTGTCATCAGAAGGCTTGTCTTCTTTCTTGCCTTCTTTCTTGTTTGCAGCATTCTTTGCTTCTTCTTTAGCTGCTGCTTTTGCTTCTTCTTTAGCTGCTGCTTTTGCTGCTTTCAAAGCTGCTTTTCTTTCAGCTTTAGTCATTTCTTTTTCTGCCATAATTTTGATAATTTTTGGTGGTTAATAATACGTTAGTTCAGTCGATAGAATATTTAGAGAGGTCAACTATCATCCTCTATTGCTGGTGAGTCACGCCCGTTAGTATAGATATTACTAATCAATGCGTCTGATAACTTTAATTTCAATTCTGTCATGTTACTCACAACCCCAGATAGGCAATCGGTAGTACCTTCTGTCACTGTACACACTAAGCTTTGTGTGCATGTAGAATTGAAGTCATCAACGGTGTTGACTAGCTGAGTAATGGAAGTAGTATAATTGACCTTCTTAGAGGTTTCTATTACTTCCTTACTCAACATACCTACTAACAAGCCAGCTATGATGCAGGAGATATAAATCCACCACATCTTGTCACTGCGAAAGTTTCTCGCAAGAACAAATGCTACTATTAATAGCACAATAATCCAAATTGCTGACATGTTTGTAAAATTTTAGTTTAATAATTGTTTTAACTTTTCCCGAGCTTTGTTAAGCTGAGATTTTACCTGGCTCTCTGTGAGGCCAAGTTCTTCAGATATTTGTTTGTAAGACAAATTCTGAACTGTTCGTAGTTCAAGTATATGACGATACTTATACCGGAGTCTGCTAAAGGCATCTGAAAGTCTCTCATCTGTTTCATTGAAGATATAATTATCTTCAGGCGAGTAGTCGGCCGAACTTCTCAATTGAACAGTGCTAGTACTATCGTCTAGCCAATAATTTGCATTCTCTTTCTTAGTACGTCTAATATAATCAATACTACTATTTATAGCTATAGTTTTTAACCACATTTCAAATGAAATATTGTTAACATAACTCTCTAGCTTTGAAAAAGCTTTAATAAAAGTAACAGATAATAAATCATCTGCAGCATCTTTATTATTAACAATACGATATATCGTATTATATATAATTCGATTATACTTCTCATAAAGCTTTGTGAAGGCAATTTGTTTACCTTCTTTCGCCTGTTTGATCAGATCGAAAAGCTGTTGTCTTTCTTCATCTGTCATAATCACGGGCTTCTTAGTGAGTATAGGGTCAATCAAGACCCTATACCCTTAGAATGGTAATCCAAGTATATACCTGCAATGCCATTCATTCCACTCGTCATATAGTTTATCAAAAGCGTCCCAAATACATTCCATAAATTCAATCTTTAAGTCGCGAGTAAGAACTTCGACTGGTAATTTATTCACCATACCACAGACAATTCTAATTCTAACTTTTAAAGTAATCTTAGAAGCTATGCCAATCTGTTGTATTATGTTCATGTCAAACCATGATATTATCCTAGCTAAGTTCTGTTTATCAAAGAATTCGTGGAATTCTGTATTTTTAATTTCTCGATTCTGTATTCTTAAGAATACATACCAAGATGGTCTCCAATTTACTTGAGAATATCTTATAGGACATCCTCTTAAGTATGAATATGTGGTGAGACTATTTACGACCATAGCGAGTGCTATTAATTATCTTCAACATTAACACATTTATCTGTGCTAAGTTGAAATCAGTTACGCTGAGAATGTATGCTTTTGTAGCTTCAATTCCTCTACCAGGAATTTTAATATCCTCAAGATATCTGTTAGTGAATGCCTTTAGTTGTTCGTTACTAATATTTGGCATCTTCGTACCGCGAATAGATTGTCTATAAGGCGGTAGAGTACATATTTCTGAGTATTCGTACTCTAGAAACAAAAAAGAATCAGGTTTTTGACATACAGTTTGTATCTCAATAGATTCTTCAGAGAGTACTGTAAACTTTCCTTTTTGAACAAGGTCATTTATTAACAGTGCAGAAGTAATCCTAAGACAAGGAACTTCTCCAACTATATTGGCTAACAATTCAAATTGCTCTCCAATAACACGATAGATTCCAGGATGATTTAATTTCATGACTTTTTATTGATTTCTTTTACAAAGTTACTTACTACTCCTGATATTGCAGACATAGATAAGTCTGGATATTTATCAAGGAGTTTACTAATCGCTTCAGACTCTGAACGAGACTGATTAAGTATACTGATAAATTCGGTACGTTCAGCCTTAGAGTCAAACCAGGCAAAATATCTTATACGCATTGCTCTTTGTAGTTTCTTGCTTTTATTTCAAGTTCACGAAATTTTCTCTCATCTTCAGAAGTCATTCCATCTACATCAATAAGATGTAAGATTTCTGTACCTCTTTCTTCCCAGAAGAAGAAGATGTTTCTTACTTTAGAAATACCTTCTTTATAGTGATACCTGTTCTTGTAACACTGTGGCACGACAGAGTTGATACGCTGTATCAATTTCTCTTTCATTCGTAATTCCTTACTTACCTTATCTAAGGGTTCAGGAAGTTTCTCTCTGATAAAATTAATTAATCCCATTTCAAATTAACAATTTATTGATTAAACCTAATTTTCTTGTAGTAGAAGTAGGACTCGAACCTACATATAGCACTCCTGCCTTGAACTTGGTGGTGCCTGAGGGGATTGGGTATCAGCTCCTTTCCCGCCGCCCCCGCTCTAACCAATTATAGTTATTCTACTCCAGCTTTTTACGACATTAGCTTAGCCGTTCAGATTATCACGCTGCTAAGCGAGTATAATCCATTACATAACTTGTATTGCCAGTTATCTGCTTATTGACCTATTCTATTTCCTCTATGTCGCTGTCAAAACCATAATGCCCCGATTGCAGCTCAGTTGCCATTTGTGTTATTTCACACATGAGGAAGAGTTACCCATCACAGGAGCTGCCACTGGTTCGAGTCGAACGAACATAGTGGAGCATACGGGCTAAATATTTTACAACAATTAGAACTTTCTATCTCCACATACGTTTTTATAACATAAATATTTATTAATTATGTTAATAGAAAAAGAATGTGAATTCTGTCATAAAATTTTTATGGCAGATACAAGAGAGTTAAATCGTGGTAACGCTAAGTTTTGTAGTTTATCTTGTGCTGCAAAAAGTCGTAATGCAAATAAACCTTTGAAACACTGTAAATGTATTGTATGTAACAATGAATTTTTATCAGTTAATCCAAAAGCTAAATATTGTTCTGATAAATGTAAAAGTAAACATTATAGACAACTAATTGTCACAGAGCAAAATGGCACAAGAAAGTTACAAAATATATTATTAGAATTACCCTGTGCGAATTGTGGATGGAATTTAGGTCCAAGAGATATTCATCACATTTTGCCAGTATGTAAAGGTGGTAAAAATGAGATGAATAATTTAATAACTCTTTGTCCTAATTGTCATCGACTATCACACAGAAACCTCCTTTCAGAGGACAAGTTAAAAGAACTTGTTTATCTACGGACTATTTCTTCATCTTGCAGTAATGCTGCTTAAGATGTTGGGCGCTCTAGCTGGTAATTAAGAACACTATAGTTCTCCAGTAGTCTCTGCACTTTCTTAGAGTGTACTCTAAGCTTAGCTCAAGATTGGCATGTAAAAAGCTGATTTTGAGCTTTTTATTTAGCTTTCCTTGAATTCACCCAATTTTGTCATATACATTTCTATATAAGCGACCCTCTGAGTCGAACCCGTGTCCAAACGACGATTTAATAGACCTAACAGTCAATTTCTTTAATGCATTTTATCTATCCATTTTATGAACCAATCAGGTGCATACATATGATTTTCCCATATTAACATAGGAAATATCAATATAGGAAGACACAATACAAATAGTATACGATAAAACCATTTCATATTTTCTAAATAGAGCTTATTAACAGTAGTATTATAGTAATAATTCCTACTGTAAACATAGAATAAAATATAGCCTCAATCCGTGTTCTTTCTTTTTTACACATAATATCAAAAAATTTGTGGGTATATAGCCGACCAAAGCTATATACCCTATGGTCTTGAGAATGGTTAGTTCTCTTATACTGATCTTGATAATATATGAATAGGATTTACGTGGTTCGATCCTTAGCAACGTAAATGATACAAGATACACCTATTCAGTCTGATTTGATATCTCGACTAAGGCAGTTCAGCATTATTACTAATGCGGGACAATCTTATTGTCGCGATCCCAGACATATGATCAGTAGTACACAGTAGTTCCTCATTACTGATACAAAGATACTAAATGAGACCTGTTAATTCAGGTCTTTGTGGCGTCCAAATTTCTCCCGGTAAACCTAACGGTTTCCACCCAAATTTCCCCATAAACACTAACCTGTTTGGATACAAAGATACTCAGGTTTTGGAACCTCTTTTTTTATTTTCCCTGCCTTTAGCGATTACGCTGCGGAATCAGAGAATTCCAACGATAAGACCATGAGTTTGGGAAGATCTCGTCCAATTCTCTTTGAGACTTGTCGATATCTTTGTCGATCTCAATGAGGTCCTTGTCGAATTGCTTCTTCAGTGCAAGAGCTTCATCGTCCCATGCCGTAATGGGCTTCTTGCCGCTCTTCACGTCTTCGGCAATTGCGTGCAATTCCTTCATATAAGTCTTCATACGTTGGTTTACGCGGTTACTACGGCGTAACTGCAATGCTGCGGATTTCTCAGTGTATTCACACTTTTGAACCACGTCGATGAGTTCGTTTGTGAGCTTCTCCTTGCGGCGCTCAGCGATCTTCTCAGCTGCTTTCTTTACTACGTCATCGGTTACTTTGTTTGCGTTTGAGATTGACTCTTGGATATCGTCACTCTCGTTGTTTACATCAAAGATGTTCAGTTTGTTTTCTTCTGCCATAATTTGATACTTTTTAATGGTTTGATACTATAGTTAATAATCACGAAATAATTTCGATGAAATCACATCCTTTGAAATATCTTCTTTTTGCTTCTAATACTGCTACGAATATATTACGAACATAGATATCTATAGACCTATAATTATTACTTTTGCATTGTAGTTTTGCAGATTCAATACTAAAATTACCAAAGTATGATACAGCTCTAATTCTTTCTTGGATGTTTTCTGTTGGGTATATCCTAACTAAAGGGCGTATAATCTTACCCATTGCATTTAGAGTTTAAAAAAAAAGAACCATTCTACTTATTCGTATTTCTTATTCGTAGATGACCCATATCCTTCTTCTGACCAATGTTAATTGGTTGACCGTTGTATAGTCCGTAGGTACTTGTGTCTCCTATGAGATCTCCCTTTAGGGGTTTGGCCATAAATGGTTCTTGGTTGACTGAAATCCACCATTTTACTAACAATTTAAATTAGTAATATATAACAGCGGGCGGATACTCTGGCGAAGTATCCTCCTTGGACTGTTCAAGTTGCATTCTGAGTTTACACTCATGAGTACATTCACTACAGTTAATTTTATTGTTAAGTGTAGGACAATCGTTTGTAACTAGATATAATTCTCTTTGTAAAAGAGAGTTTGTTCTAGCTACTTCTGACAAAATGATATTGGGATCTTGTCCAAATATAGGAGCGTATTCTTTGACAGTGTTAATATAATACTGTATTAAGCTCCTTTTGTCTATTTCCATGACTTCTTTCGATTGTAAGGCTCCATTTTCTTGTGCTTAGGCTTCTTTTTGAAGTCTTTCTGCTGATTTTCGTATTCTCTTTCTGTTCTTGCCATAACTAGTATAGTTTGAGAATAGAATCAAAATCTTTGATTATCTCGGGAAGCTTTGATAAGCCGTAATTGTGTAGCACTACTTTTATCTTAGAAGCTGAACTTTCTGGAGTATTGATAATAATACGTAATACTCTAGTTGTAGCCTGGTCTTCTTTGTTAAGAAGATATTTCAGTAATTCCTTACGGAATACTTCTTCATTCATCAATGATGGAGTTCCGATTTCATTGATGATATTGCTACAAAGTTCACTTACAGCCTTTACAGTGGTTGATATAGAAGCTTTGTTAGCATTTGCTACAGGAGCTATTACTACTTTCTGTAGTAAAGCTTCAGATACTTCTTTATCGTCTAACACAGCGGCAGAGATATCTTCAATCTTTGCACTTGTGTTATTGAATACTAATTCAGCCATTCTTCTGATGATTTCATCATAATTCTTCTCAGGAGCTTCTCCATGGAAGGTAATAATAATTGCTTTCATTTTACTTTGATAGTTAATTAATAGTTATTTTAACTGTTATTGCGTATTCACCTAATTCAATATGAATAGCATCAGTAGGTAATTTACTGATAATGGGTAGTGGTGGATCTACCTTAATATTCATATCTGGATGAGATTTACACAGAGTTCTTGCTTTACTTAAGGGTATACCTAATATTTTAGTACAAGCAAGCAAATTTGCTAGATAATGGTCTGTACCGAATTCTATTTCAGTAAGTTTACGACCTTCTTCTACTTTAATACGAGGCATTATGAACCTCCTTTGTTAATTTCTTCTTCATATTACTTAATGTTTTAAATTGTTAATATTGTTGACGACGACCAGGATACTCTGGATTTGTTTTTAAGTTAGTATCAACTTTGTTTTCGTTCTTTCTTAGAATAAATAGTATCTATTCTAATTACATTTGTTAATAATAAGATAACAACACTTTGTTTCTATGACTCTCATTATAGTTTTAACTCATAAGCAGGATTGCTGTCAAACTTTCCTTATTGGAGTACCTGATTTTAACGTCTGCACGATTATAAACACAAATACGAGTATCTCGGATATTACCCGCTATTGCCGTATTCAAGGGAATAATATACGATATGCATTTACTTACGCCCCACAGGTTTGTCATTTTCTGAGGAACGTCTACACTATTTTCACAAACTGTGTAGACAAAGAAGATTTTTAACTTAATAAAAAAAGGATTTATATAAATGAGAGTGTATTGCCTCATTCTCTCTGCACAAATGCAGTATCTTTAGTATTGTTATACTTATCGAGCGAATCCTTATATTGTTGTACTCTTGCACCACTCATTACATTGTTGTACCTCTCTTTATTAGATTCATATATTGTAACAATGTCGGAATTGGACAATGATGTTCCGTGTTGAAGCAAAATATCAATTAATATAACGTCTGGCATTGTAAGAAATACACTGTCAATACGCTTATATTCCTTGATATGCTTACGGGTATCAAGTATATCCTGTATAGTTGGTACAGCATACGTGTCAATAGTATCTATATTGACTGTTCGTTCTTGCTTAACCGTTTCCGGTTTAAACAGATTGTCTATCTTATCTGTGAAAAGATAAGTTAACACACTTGCGAGGAACGCGAACGCTACTATCGCAAAAATCCATGCCCAAATATGGGCTTTGTTTGGTCTTTCGGGATTTTCCATTTTTGATAATGTTTTTAGTTAATAATATGAATTAATCAATTCCAAAGATATGTTTCATATACAATGGCTGAAAAGTTTTTGCTGCATATTCTGCTGCTTCTTTGTTAATGAACCTCAAATGAGTACCGACAAGAGCATGCGCAGAACTAAGGTCATCGTAAGAATACAGAGCGAACGAACCCGCAGCGGAACCATCTTTAATCTTGTTCCAATCAATGTACCACCAACTGTACCATATTTTGATTGGTTTGTTTTGTTGGTAGACTGGTATCCACGGTTTGTTTCCGTTGGCAATAAAATTAATTGCTTCAGTGATAGTACTCAGCATGATGTACAGTATAACATGCTCATCTAACTTCCTGCGCTTATCAATAGGTTTTTTACCTAATATAGCACAAGCACTTTTGTAATCTTTTACTTGTTCGAACATAGTTTTGATTAATATTTGTTTAACATTTTGGATAACTGTTCAATTTGATTAGATACTATATTAAAACTAACTCTATCTATATTCTTTATTGACTTAGCTACTAACTCTAAGTCTTCTATAGATCTTCTGATAGATGCTTTAATACCTACTCTAATGAGAGGGCTAATAGGTACTCTTACTCCTAATTCCTGTAATTCTTTATTACGAGCTTCAAGAGCTTCAGGAAATGTAGCAAATGTTCCTACTTGAATATTTTTACCATTATGATATATTATCACACGGTATGGTTTACTCTTATTATACTTACATATATAGATATACTTTGCACCTTTACTCTTTCTTCTTGTTATCATTTTATAGTATCTCCTACAAAATAAGTATTATAGTACAAATAGCCTTTAACATATACCTCTTCAGTCTTTTTACTGAAAGGATTCATGAGTTCTAACACATATGTGTCTGAGTTCCGTATATACTTATTAGTCACAATATAGTTCTTATACTGTGCTTTAAGTTCTACATAGTTGTAATAACTATAGTCTCTGTAATGTTTACTTATCAATACAGCTACTACTATTATTATAATCAATGCGAGTAAAAACTCACTAATACTTGTGAGTATACTGTTCGAAGTACTTCTCTTGACTATCATATCATGCTAATCTAACAGTTACTCTTGTAGGTTCTTTGTCTTCCCATTTTACAGATGGAAACAGGTCTGAATCTATGTGTATCCTATTAAATGATGTTGTAAGCCATACAATTGTATCACTCGCCATTTCCTTTGTAGGTTTATCTCTGTATAAATATAATTCGTTATCTTTATCTCTCGCAACCCACATTCGAACTGATTTCTTTGGTTTTTCATTCATAATAAATTGATTTTATTGTTATTAACTATTGTTGTACCGAGAGCGGGAATCGAACCCGCACGACCTTAATGGTCAACAGAGTTTAAGTCTGTCTTGGCTACCTATTACAACATCTCGGCTTATAAGGCATTGGTTTTCATGAGTACAAACTGGAAGATTTATTTAACTCATTACTTAACACACTCACCACGTGAAGGTTGCCTGTTTGAGTGCAGCCAGTATATTCGTATTCACATATAAATATACTGACAATACTACGCTTAGTATTTGATGACAAATCCATACTACAGAATGAATTTAGTAATAGGCTAATCTATGGATACTGTAAGGACTATCCTACGCTTAGGACTAATATGTGACATGTTGAACAGGAATACCACCTATCTCTACACAGAGCATAAAATAAAGTTTGTCACATTGCATGATTTTTAAGTCTGCACTAATACTCATTGTGATTGGTTTAGAGTGGCTATGCCAACGCTCTGTATCCCCAATAAATCTATTTCTATCCTGTAAAGGACACAATAAGATATAAGCCCCACATGCTTGTCAAGGATTCTCACCTTAAGGAGCGTGGTAGTATTACTCTGCTACCACTAACACTTTTGCTATCTGAGGCAGTTGACCTCTGAGTTTTTTTACTAATTGTAATCTGTAGCTATATATTACAATTTGTCTTTGATTTCTCTGCACTAATATCAGCATATGTGTTACTTTAAAAGAATTTCCGGCTAACGCTTGCAATCATTTCACCTTCTATTGATAAAAAGCACTTTCATATGTGCGCTCTGAATATAAGCCCCACAAAGTTGACACTGATTCACACAGTGTAGAAATAGAGTAAGCGCATTAATATGGCTATGGAAAACACCACCATAAGCTATGCTAAGAGCTACGTACGATATACCGCCTCATTTTCTCTTACTCTATTTATATTGGAACTTAATTATTGTATTCTTCTTGTCCAGGGAAGATACTCATCCGTCTTATGGTTGAAAGTGTTCGCACCGACAGCGGATTCAGATGCGACTACACTACTCAGAATAAAAAGCAACACTTATTGTTCAGTTAGTGTTAGACTGTCAAGAACCTCATTAGCCTATCGAGGTATAGCATATTCCCATGTATTCTTGCTTTGGTTGGTTACTACTAAGATGTGCACTCACAGCGAACCTAACTGTGCATCTACCACGTGGATTAGTAACATATCTGTCTACCTTAGCTTATACTCCTATGTGCATTAGAAGCGAGATAGTACACTATATTACTTATTTGACTCAGTATTTATACAGGCTTGTCACTGACTATAGGCTACCTTACATCCACGTTAAATTCCAAATAAATGGTAGGATACGATACTTGCTATGAGTAAGAATGTTGCTATTACTAAGCATATTTCAAACTCTTTGTCACTTGGATAATTGTTTTTAGTATCCATATTCTATTGATTTTGCGTTTTACACCTAACATGACTTTGATAGTTTAAATTGATATTAAAATACTAAATTCGCTATATATTGTAAGGATAACAAAATCTACTTACGAAATTCATTGTCATAAGTGGAGTATATGAGCCAAACCAACACTCCTACCCAAAAGATTGTGTAAATCCAGTCGACTGCTTCTGCCATATTGTAGTGATTATGAGATGTTTATAGATTAATGCAAAAGAATAAGATTAGGGCATTAGCCCTAACTCTTATTCGTCAGAGTCGTCAGACATTTCAACGAAATCGTCCTCGTCGATACGGCTCTCAAGACTGGCTCTAAGACTGGCAACAGTCTCACCAGGCAGCATCACAACGGTAGCTCGGTTAGATATCGCCTTTTCCCCATTACGGCTCTTACGATACTTCTTCCTCCCACCTTCCTCATAAGTAACGTAGTGAGGTCTCATATCCAGAGTCACTACTTCACCTACAGTCGTAATCCAAGTGCTTGGGTCGTCAATGTCGCCTTCCCACTTGTCATTGTCCTTCAACCTCTTCTCTACTTGTTTGTACAAGAAGCCTGTACGAGTCTTGGCATTCTCAAAAATAGCCTTACTGTACATACCAGACGCCATTACACCGTCTTCTTCAGCTAATAAAGATAACAATACATAGTCATTGTCATCCTTGTCCTTCAAGACCTCAGCGCCGTAAACAAATAATTTCTTCATAATTTTGTCCTCCTAAATTTAGATTTGAATTCTGATGTTCCTATCGGGGTGTCTTCGCCCGAATACGTATAGGGGGTCCCTGAAGTTTGGTACTCCACACACGCGGGCTTTCTCTATAAAAATTTTTTTGTTAAAAATTGTTAAAATATTGAAGTTAAATAGCCATAATTGTTGTTAATAAATGTTAAAGAAATGGTAACTAACACATAGTATGAGACGTTTATAGGGGAGTAAGAGGGGTTACTAATACAGACTAATAAGTTCTATATCATAAGTAAGCCATTATAATTACTCTTACTTTAGATAACACTGTAATATGAAATATAGACTTATAGATAAGTTATTAGACTTTAAAGAATCTAATGTTATATTTGAGGATAAGGAAGTAAAATATATAGAATCAGTAGATGATGGATGGGCATGGATAGTTCTGATTGATAGTGAGTATTACAAATTAGAACAAGGTCTACCAGAATATGAGGGGAATATATACTTACAAAAAGTTGAAATTTTAGACAATGAATAAAGTAAATAAGATAGATAAGGCTTACTCTGGTAAGATAGTATATCATGGTAATAAACCATATCAGTTAGTACCAGAGTTGAAGAAAGGTATGTGTGAAGGTTGTAGTTTGTATAATAGTAGTTGCCCTACTAGAGTTACCGGTTACTGTACTCAAGGTTATATACTTAAGAAGATTATATTATGACGGTAGAGTTAGATAGAGATGACTTAGTAAATCTTATCATAGGATGCAGTGGTCCTTATTATACTATAATGGATAAGTATAATGAAAAAGGATTAAATCTAGGTCATTATGTAGGTGGATTTGTAGACTCTTGGAGATGGAATGATAAATGTAGTTTTAAAGATTTAACTGAAGACCAACTTTGGGAGATATACTTAGATATAAAGAAATCATGGAAGTAAAAGAGATAATAGATAAAGTATATGAGACTATAGACAGTCTATACGAAGATGGTGAATTAAAACCTTATATGAGAGTATATGTAGACAAAGACATTATACCTGAATTGTTTAAATCTATAACTGGTACTTACACAGACAACAATCCAGACACTTATATTTTTAAGTATAGAAGTACTTATAATACTGATATAGAATTTGTAGGTATTGATAGTAATCTGATGAATGGTAACCTTATATACTTTTCAAATGAAGGTTTAAAGAACATTTACAGCAAGTTCCTAAAAGATGAAGAGATGGCTCAATTTATAGTTGATTACTTTGAATATATCTATGGAAAATATAAGTAATAAACACTTAATACCCATCTGGTTTAATGATAAAGAATTTGCCCTAGTAGAGGAAGAATTTCTTACTGAAATGAATAAACAGATAGAAAGGTTACTGACTACTAAAACAGATACTATAAAGATAATTCCAGAAGAATGGCAATGGGAAGTAAAACTATGAAAGAAGGAAAAAAGAATGATTTCCAAGACGGTAAGCTAAGATGGGATTTACTGCCTTTAGAAGAAATTGAAGATATAGTTAAAGTATATACATCTGGTGCTAATAAGTATGGTGAGAATACTTGGCAATTATTGGACAATGGTTATCAGAGATATAAAGCTGCTATGTTAAGACACTTACTTGAGTATGAGAAAGGTAATAAGGTTGATGAAGATACAGGTTGTCAACATTTAGCCCAAGTAGCTTGGAATGCAATAGCTATGCTTTACTTAGATAAACACGGAAAAGGAAAGGAGATAAAAGAATGAGTTTTTGGTTTGGTGTTATAGTTGGCATACTTAGTATGTATACTATATATAAAGTTAAGGAGAATTTAAAGTTATGACGTTATATGATCCAGAATTAGCTGAGATAATAAGGAAGGGTACTCCAGTAGAGATACAAAGTAAATAGTTTATAATAGAGCCTTCCAGGGGTGGTAGATGTGATGGCTGTTACTTTCAAAACCAATTGAGATGTCCAACAAGAGCTGTTACATACTGTACCTCTAATGGTGGTAATATACTTAAAATAAAAGAGTAATTTTTTAGAACTATTTAGCATACTATACGTTATAGTAATAAACCAAGTTTGAAGAATATGAGTGACGAAGATAAGATATTAGAAACAGTCTTAAACAGACTGAACTACAAGTTCCTTAAAGATGTTCTAGTAAAACCATTAGAACCTGTAATGGTTACTAAGGAATTTACAGAACAAGTTCCTACGGGGGAAGTAGATGAAGAAGGCTTTAATAAGTACGAGACAAAGACAGAGACTAAAGAAGTAGAATCTGAATATGGTACTGGTATTGTATTAGCCCTTCCCACTTGTGTAGCAGAACCTGAATTTAGAGTAGGGGACAAAGTAGTTTACAATAAAAAGTTCTCTAAGGACTTTGATTTATTCAAAGATAGTCAGTTAGTCAAACCATTTGATGTAATTGCTGTTTGCGAATAAGAAAAAAGATTTAATTTCAAGCATAAACGCCCAATCTACTTGAATTTAGATTTTTCATAAACATGTTTTTATTACTAATATTAAATTGATAGATAGTTAACCCCAGTCTCACGCTGGGGTTTTCTATTATCTGTTAATGAAATGTTAACAAATGTTAAAAAGTATTAACAGTCTGTTAACAAAGGCGTTTTAGTGTCATGGAAGATAAATGTTGGCTATTAGCAATACTGATCGGAGTATTAGTAATGTGGGCCTGTAAAAAGTTAGAAAAATGATGTCAGATTATAAAGTAATTAAAGATTGTGGGTTACTTAAGAAGGGTGACCTATTGTTTTGGAACGGAATGGAAGAAGCATATACTTTAGATGAGTCTAAGGATGGTTGTGAGCGTTCCATTATGATCAATGATAAACTTGCAGAGGAACTGTATAACGACGGTTATTTTACTACAATTGCTACTGATAAGTCAATTGTTAAAGATACTGTTGATTTCATTGATAATTTAATTGAACAGTACAAGAGTGATTTACTAGAAGTACAGAATAAATTTGAAAAAGGTGAAGTACAACCTTGTGTCAAAGTAGAATCCGAAACAGTACTGTACAATTTGATTAAGTTGGCTAATAGTATTAAAGGTAAATTAGAGAATGAATAAATTAGTTAAAGGTGTCTCTAAAACTGATTTATACAACGAATTCTTGAAAAGCCTAAACGGTATATTAGATCTTACTGACAGGGAGTTACAATTACTATCTACATTTATATAGTTAGATATAAATACACCAAAACTCCCTAATATCAGTAAGAATGTAATAAGTACTGAAAATAGAAAGTATATCAGAAAAACATTAGGTATTACTCCTGATAACTTAAGTAGATATATAACTAAGTTTAAGAATCAAGGTATACTTGTCAAAGGCAGAGTAGAAGATGAAGTAATGGTAAATAAAGCTTTAATACCAGAAGTAATCGGTGATAGAGTACAAATAACAATAGTGTTAAGATTAAATAAAGATGAAAGTACAATCAACAATGCTTGAACCAGGTTCCATTATAGTTTGGAAAGATTATAATTTCCTTAAGAAAGCTTGGTATGGTCTATGGAATAAGCATTTGCCTTACAATAGGTTTACTCTTATTACTCAGAAAACGGAGTTACTAAGTATTAATGGAAACTTTGATAACGAAACAGCAATATATGAACCTATACGTAAGTATAGTAAATTAGAAGCTAATAAACTAGCTATAATAGCTAATGACTTACATTACTCTAGTAATTGGTTAGATATAGCAGATGTTATCAACGTAATTAGACCAAATACTATCAGTGGACCTATTACTCTAAATGAATGTAGATACTATAAAAGAGTAAAGTTCAATGAAAGATCAACCCAGTATATATACTAAACTAAGTAATAAGTACAACTTACCTTATTAGATCATCGAAGTAATATGTAATAGTCCTTTTAGGTTTACTAATGAAGCTATAACTAATTAGGATAATAAACCTATCAGATTTACTTACTTGGGTAAAATTAAATTAAAGAAAAGATATGAAGAAAATACTTAATACATACGATCCTGTAATTTATCCTAGAAAGCTATGGGTAGCTAACTATGCTGAAGGTTTAGATAAGAAGTTCGTATTTTGTAATATAGAAGACTTTAACATAGTTAATGAAGATACCTATAAGAGCTTAGTAGAAGAGTTCTATGAAGAGTATACTGCGGCAGTTACAATACCAGTACACTATAAAGCTACAGGAGAGGTAGGTGTATTAGTAGTTATTTTCAATCCGGATAATCTTGAGGATGCAATAAATACTATTGCTCACGAAGCTACACATGTTACAGATTATATGTATGATTCATTAGGTTTGTCAGCAGAGTGTTTTCATAGAAATGAAAACTATGCATATTTACTTGGATGGGCTGCGGGCTCTATAAGTAGTAGTTTAATTAAATTTAAAGAAGAAAATGACTAAAGAAGAAAGCATTGCAATGTGGAAAGTAGAGAAAGCTCATACAGACAAAAATCTACTTACGAAGAAAATGAATAAACTCTTTGATTTAGTAGAAGAGTTGATTATGAATGGAGATCTTATGTATGATCAGTTTAGTGGTGATATGCTAGATGAAGTAACTACTACTATTATAGAAAATGGTAAGAATGAAACTAATTTGGATAGAGCTGCACAGATTGATCTTATATGTGAGAGATTATATGAAAAATATACGAAGCAACATAACAACTCAGAGTCTGGAGAAGGAGATAATGGAGTTCTAGCAGATAATACAGAAGTATCAGATGAATCCGGAGTATGTACATCCGAAGATACCTCTAGCTCTAGCGTAGAGCATACTACAGAAATTGAGTAAAGAATATTATTTAGGTTACAGAATAGATTAAAAAATTAGACATTATGAATAAATATATTTTAACTGAACAACGTGCACTTATAAAGCTTAATACAGAAACACTAAAGGTCAATAGTATTGGTGCTTCATATAATGTAGATTATATATGGCTTATCGAAGAAGACGGAGTTATTACTTACTTTGATAAAGAATACGAAGTAAAAGCAGGTAATGTAGTGATGTTGATGTATCGAATTGGGGATGAGGAACACAGTGACATCATCGTAATTGATAACAAAGATCTTACTAATCACTACGAACGTAGAAAGAAGTACTACGAAGAGCAAAAGGGCAGAGAGAAGGCTAAAGATTGTTGCTGTGACTGTGAATGTGTATCTCAAAGTTGCTAATTATGGATAAATTATTAATTGATTAGTATGGTAATAAGACTCTGTATAATACAGAGACTAATTCCATTAAAACTACACCCTCAGACTTTGATGTTAGATGCGCATTCTTTGCTGAATAGGATGGACAAATAATTACTGAAACCGAAGTAATAGACTATAATGCAGGTGACTTAATACTGTACTTTGTACATTGGAACGGTGTTGATTATGACACTAAAGCGGTAATATGTACTGACATAGTCGCTAAGGATGACATCAGCAGATGGTTCAGAAGTCTGACTAAGAAGATCGAATCTAATGAAACTATTTGATATTCAAGGAGGTAGAGTAATTATTCATTCAGATGCTTTAGGTATCCCATGCTTTAAAAAAGTATGGGATGCTGATAAAGCAGATAAAGAATATGCTACTAAAGTAATCAGTTATATAGTACTAATGAACAAATGGAATAGCCCATATGTTCAAAGTATGGAAGCTGAAACTAGAGAGCCCAAACTCAAAAAGGAAATATTTGGTGATGAAAACTACCAACTTACTGCTGAAGAAATTAGCTGTGAAAATGACTATAAAGCATTCTGTCATACTCGTACGCTGGAGATGCTTGATAACATGAGGCTAAAGCTAGATAGTATCAGTAAGTATTATAAAGAATCCCTTGACGATACTCTTGATGAAAAGAAAATTAAAGACCTATTAGCTGGTATGACATCAGTAGGTAACGTACTCAAGAGTATAGATACTTTAGAGAATATGGTTAAAGCTGAAGAAGTAGCCATAGGTAAAGTCAAAGGTGATGCCAAGATTAATCCTTATGAGTTGGCGAGATAATACAGCAAAATGCAACCTAAATTAAACAACACGTTTAGAACAATATAAAGAGAAATTATGAAAGCACAATATGATATTACAATTGATTTGACTAAAGGTCAAGAAGAATTCTGGAGACAGATTGATGAAATAGACAATATTCTGAAGCCTAAAAAGGGTTTATGGAGTAGAATCAAAGCTTGGTTCAAACGATAATTTTAATGGCCTAACGTGGGGGCTTATACCCACGTGATATTGCCCTATGGTGTAATGGCTAGCACAGGAGGCTCTAACCCTCTTAGTCTGGGTTCGAATCCTAGTGGGGCTACCAAAAAGTGAAATATGCAAGGTGTATATCAATTAGGACCAGATAGATTTAAATACTTAGCTGGTCATACTATCGCTGGTGGTAAGGTTTTCTTCATATACAGGGAAACTGATTTAAAGGGTTTACTAAAAGCGGTAGAAGAACTTAAGAAATAAACTAAGTGAAGTATGGCGCGCATACAACGTAACCACCTGAGTCCCTGTCTAATTCTAGATGTAGTCAACACGCAGGTCCGAATCGTAAGTCGGGGAGTTTGACGTAGTATCTCCTACAAACTACGTGCACTGTGAGGATTTGGACATATTAGTACAATTAAAGAATGAGGATGTCTATTAAATGTGTTAATATCGCTAGTTCGATTCTAGCCCTCACAACCATGGAAAAGTTAAGAGATAAAAACGTACTTATTGAAGTACAAGGTAAGAGTTACTGGCTTGATAAAGAAGCCTACGACAAGATGAAAGAATGGGTAAAAAAGAGAGAACTTGAATTTCCAAAAAGATGGTTGACTTTAACAAAAAAATAATCAATTCAGATAAATTTCGACAACCTGCCTTGTAGTTTCTAGCTACAGGGCATTATTGTTAGTATCCTGAAGGTACCTCGGAATTTTATAAGTTCTGGGACGAAGAACAAGATAGATGTATTAATGGTTATACTGCTGATGATGGTGATTTCATCAGTGGCTATAACTATTTTTATTTAAACTACTGTCCTATATCTCGTATTGTCAATCATATTACTACTGATAAAGATGGCAATACTGTAGTAAAGCGTATAAATGAAGTTAGTTTTCCAGACTTCTGGGACTATGATTATTACTATTTTAATGCTGTTCAAGAAGCAGAAACAGTGGGCAAACATCTATGTCTACTTAAATCAAGACGTAAGGGTTTCTCTTACAAAGGTGGTTCTATGGCATGCCGTAATTTCTATTTGATACCCAATAGTAAAACATTCATATACGCATCTAATAAGCAATACTTAACAGATGATGGTATTCTTACTAAAGCATGGGATTACATGGACTTCATAGATAAGAATACAGCTTGGGGTAAGAAGCGTAGTGTTAATACCCAGATGCGTAGACGAGCTGGTTTCTATACTAAAGACGATTATGGTAATGTAATAGAAATGGGTTACAAGTCAGAGATTATTGGCGTTACTTTGAAAGATAATCCTGACGTAGTTCGTGGTAAGAAAGCCAACCTTATTATGTTTGAAGAGGGTGGTTCTTTCTCAGAATTAGGAGCAGCATGGCAAATTGCAAGACCTTCTGTAGAAGTAGATGGTATAGCCTTTGGTACAATGATTGTATGGGGTACTGGTGGTGATGAAGGCTCTGCATTCGAGACCATGAAAGACATGTTTTATAACCCAGACGGTTATAACTGTTTAGGTTTTGATAATATATGGGATGAAACAGCAACTACTAATAAATGTGGTTTCTTTGTACCTCAGTATACTAACCTAGATATACGCGATAAAGACGGTAAGCGTATATACATGGATGATGATGGTAATACGTTTAAAAAGAAATCATTAGAACATATATTAGCTGAAAGACAAGTAGTAATAACTAATGCTACTAGTAATGCAGCTGTAGACCGTTATGTGGCAGAACGTCCTATTACTCCAGCTGAAGCCATGCTAGAATTTAATGGTAACATATTTCCCAAAAAGGAATTACAGGAATAGTTATCATTACTTAGGACTAATAAGAAATTATAGAACCATAAACAAGTAGGAGACTTAATTCAACAACCAGATGGAACTATTAAATGGGTAATTAAGAAGACTGGAGATATAACTCATTATCCATTAAGAACCAAAAGAGATGAAGTTACAGGGGCTTTAGTAGGGGATGATCCTACTGGTTCTATAGTAATATGGGAACACCCTAATAAAGATGCTAGTGCAGGTCTTTATATAGCTGGTATTGACTCATATGATTATGATGAATCAAGTACCACATCTCTTGGTTCTTGTTTTATATATAAGCGTATACAATCTATAGAACAATATTCTGATATTATAGTTGCTGAATATACAGGTAGACCTAAATCAGCAGAAGAGTTCTATGAGAATGTAAGAAAATTATTGCTGTATTACAATGCTAGAGCAATGTATGAGAATCAAAACAAAGGTATCTTTGTTTACTTTACTAATAAGCATTGTGACTACTTACTAGCTGATTAGCCTGATATTATAAACGATATTGTTGGCAACTCTAAAGTAAACAGAAAGAAGGGTTGCCATATGAATAAACAAATCAAACAATGGGGCTGGGGTCTTATCAAAGATTGGCTTAATGAGATTAATGCAGATGGTAAGAAGAATCTATACAACATAATGTCAGAACCGCTATTGGAAGAGCTCATAGCTGCAAATGATGTGGTGAACGTGGATAGAGTAATGGCGTTGACACAAGTAATGATTTATAGAGAACAGCTCTATAATGTCAAAGTAAAAGAAATAAAAAAGGAGAATAGAAATAGGGTATTATTTGAAGGCCCTATCTTTACTCAACAGTGGTTTCATGACGATGAATCTACTGATAATATCGAAGCATATATGTTTTAATTATGAAGAATATTAATCAATTTCCTTTGTAGAGATTACCTATGTCTAAGAAAACATAGGACTGGAAAGAGTCTTGTGTTGACTATATTATAGGACATAGTCAAGGTGGTTCTAGAAATGGTAATACTAGAACTCGTAAAGAGGAAATGTAGACATACTATGACCTTTACAATAGTATATATAATGAGAAGGATCTTAAGTATGTTACTAACCCCTTTAAACAGCAAGATGGTTTCCCTGCAATGGCTTAGGATTATAATATAATTAAGCCTAAAATAGACCTATTATTAGGTGAAGAAACTAAAAGACCATTCAATTTTAGAGTAGTACGTACAAGTGATATAGCTACTAGTGAAATGTAGGATAAAGCTAAACAAATGCTTATAGACTACATACAAGCTACTATCATGAGTAGACTAGGCCCTGAAGAATAGGCCAGGTACCAAGAAGCATTACAATCAGGTGAAGTAATGCCACCAGAATAGATACAAAAGTACATGAGTAAAGACTATAAAGATATAGCCGAGATAACAGCATATCATAGTCTAAACTATTTAAAGAACAAGTTGAATATTACTCATGAATTCTATAAGGGTTGGAAAGATGCGCTAGTTGGTGGTGAAGAAATATATTATGTAGGAATAGTAAATGGAGAACCTCATTTAGAGAGAATAAATCCCATTTACTTTGACTATGATACTGATACATCTGATCTTGAATTCATACATGAAGCACAATGGTGTTGTTATGAGATGATTATGTCTGTTACTGAAGTATATGACAGACTATATGATAAGATGTCAGAAAAGCAATTGAATGACCTGCTGGACATGATGGATAATAGTTCTAAAGGTGGTATAACCCCCGAAGTAAGAAAGACATCTTTAGACTATCCTCACATCAAAACTCATAGTATTAATGGGTTTGCTGCTAATCCATTCGAAGAATCTAATAATGTGCACGTATGGCATTGTTGTTGGAAATCACTTAAGAAAATTGGCTTTGTAACAATAATCAATCCAGAAACAGGTATGCCAGAAGACTATCAAGTTGATGAAACTTATAAGGTAACAGGCAACGAAATCAATGTAGAATGGAGATGGATTATTGAAGTTTGGGAAGGATATAGAATAGGTGAGGATCTATACGTCGGTATAGAACCACTTGAATATCAACATGTATCCGCAGATAATCCTAATTCACAAAGACTACCATATACCGGAGTAATATACAATAATACTAACAGTAGACCGCGTAGTCTTGTTAGTATGATGAAGCCATTACAATACATGTATATCGTACTTTGGTATCGTCTTGAATTAGCTATGGCTAGAGACAAAGGTAAAGTAGTTACTATGGATATTACTTAGATACCTAAGTCTATGAATATAGATGTAGCTAAATGGATGCATTACTTATCAGCACTTGGAGTTAACTTTGTTAATCCATATGAAGAAGGATGGGATATACCAGGTCGTGAGGGTGGTAAACCATCCCAATTCAATCAGATATCTGCTTTAGATCTTACTATGGCTAATACTATTGATCAATACATTAATTTAATGGACAAGATCGAAAGTATGTTATCTGAGATATCTGGAGTAAGTAAACAACGTGAAGGTTCTATTGCATCTAATGAGTTAGTAGGTAATGTAGAACGTTCTGTAGTACAATCTGCTCATATTACTGAACCTTGGTTCTGGACACACAATTAGGTAAAGAAAGAGTGTATCACCATGTTATTAGATACAGCTAAATATGCTTGGAAAGATAATAAGACTTGTATACAATATGTATTAGATGATGCAACCAGAACATTCTTAACTTTATCTGATGATTTCTTCTATGAAGATTATGATATATTTGTAGAAGATACTACTAAGAATCAACAATAGATTGAGGCTCTTAGAAATCTTATGCAACCTGCTATGCAGAATGGCGCTAGTTTGCTTGATATTGCTGAAATCATCACCATGGATAATGTTACTATGATCAAGAATAAACTTGAAGAAATAGAACAGAAAAGAATGGAACAACAACAACAAATGGAACAAGCACAAGCAGAAAGAGAACAGCAATTAGTTCAAATACAGAATGAGGTTAAGGAAGAAGAACTTATGCTTAAAGAAGCTGAATTAGATCTTGAAAAATATAAGATTGATACAGATGCTTCTACTAAGATTACTGTTGCCCAGATCAATGCGTATAGAGGTTCTGAAAACATGGATCAAGATATGAATGGTATACCTGATCCTATAGAAATAGGTAAATAGGCAATTGAACAACAGAAAGTAAATTCTGATGCAGCATCTAAACAGTTTGAGTTGAATAATAAGAAGCGTGAAATTGAAATGAAACGTGAAATTGAGAATAAGAAAATTCAACTTGAAGAAAAGAAGATGAAGCAGGAAATGGAATTACAGAAACAAAAAGATGCAGAAGCATACAAGAGAGAACAGCTTAAAGCACGTACAGCTCTGAAGAATAAAGTAACAGGAGAGAAGTAATATGAAGATAATTAAGAATAAGTTTATACCTTTTAAGGGCTATAAATTGATAAATCTGTTTGGTGTTATATTCCAAAGAAATGACGCTGTAGTTACAATGACAGAGTATAACCATGAGAAAATCCATTTGAAGTAGATGCAAGAGATGTTGTGGATTGGTTTTTACTTATGGTATGCTATAGAATATCTTTGTATAATGCTGTCCTGTAAATGGAATAAACAGAGTGATAGATATCACGACGTTAGCTTCGAAGAAGAAGCACACAACAATGATAAAAACCTAAACTATTGTAAAGAGCGTAAGCACTATGCGTGGTTTAAGTATTTAGAAATAGGTAGTTATAAAAGTAAAAAGGAGAAATAATTATGGCTTGCAAAGGTGGAAAGAAAACTAAAGGAAAAGGCGGAAAAGGTAGTAAATAAATATTATTATGAGCTTTATAGAATATCTAATTAATAAGGGTTACAAACCATATAGGAAGATATATAATCGCAGTACTAAAGAATTCGATTATATTGAAGATGATAATATATGTTATTTTTCATCTGCAGTTGGTGGTTATACTGATATTAGACTAATAAAGGATAATAAAGAAGTAATTTACGGTCTTCATTAGTACGAGCATCATCCTGTCTTAATATATCCTAGACCTGATAATATTACTAAAGATGAGGATATAGATAGACTATTTATGGACAATACTTATGATTAGATATTTAATATGTTAAAGTTATGACTGTAACTGAAGAATATGTAACAGTTAAAGAAAGAATTGATATCTTCATATAGAAACTGTTAGACAACGGATTTGTTGAATGTGATAAGGAAGAAGTAGATTCATATATAATGTTCTATGTAGGTACTCCGTTAGATACACGAATGTTTAGTAAAGATGTCATCTACATACTTATCTCTGAATCTACTCAAGAAGCAGAAGTATATATGGATAAAAATCAATTCTTAGGTAAGAGAAACTTTACAGATTTTGTATATGGATAAATAGGCATTTAAATAGAGAATGCAGAACCTAAAGTCTTACCGGGAGAATAATCCCGGTAAAGGCTATTGGGATTGGAGAAATAGCTTACCAGATAATCTTAAGTATACAGATGATACCGAGTATGATATGGTAGGTGCCTATAACTCTGGAGCATAGCCTACATTAGAGGATGATGGCTCATATCATTTACCTACCAGAGTTCCTAGTACTGGTAAAGTACTGAAGTCTTCAATACATCCTACTTATTGGAAAGGTTTAGCAGAGGATGAGAAATTGGGCTATCACACTTATTGGTTACCTGATGGAAGTACTTATACTGCTTCTAAGTATGATGTTCCTATATAGGCTTATTAGAATGGTGGTAGACATGCTTTAGGTGTTGGTTAGGTGTTTGCCTCACTTGCTGATATGTTATTTAATAAGGAAAGAAGAACTCCAGCTATAGCAGCTGCTGCATATCATACTATACATCAAACCTAGAATGATCTAGCATTAGCTCCAGTTGAAGCACCACTTATAGAACCTATAGTAGATGCAGTAAAGAGTGTGGACGAAACTCCATATGATCCAGGAGAAGTATTTTTATTATCTCCTGAAAATCAAAAGAAGCAGATAACAAAGAATCCTAATTATAGAGTAGTAGATACTAACAGTGAAGAAGATCCTTACGGAATTGTAAGAAGAGCTGCTAACTATCATAAGGAGATTCACGGGGAAGTACCTGTGTATGATTATATAGCTGATTCCGATACAACTATTAAAAGAAGTAATTTAATGCCAGTAGGAACATTACCTATAGGTGATTATACTCCGAAATTACCTCATGCTGGTAGCTATAATTCTGTATTATATTACAATGCCGGCAATGATAAACTTTATCAGAGAGCATATGATTTGAATGATTATGGTCCTACTGATACCAAAGACAAAGGGGCTTCTAGTATGTATATTGGGCCAGTAAGGTGGTTGTCAAGACAGTTAGACAAAGCAGGTACTCCTTTTGTTCAAAGAACTGGTTTTGTACCTTTCGATGAAGAAAAATATTACAACTAGTTACCTGAGTCTGCAAGAAAGAAAGTAAGTGAATGGCGTAGGCTTAGAAATTCATACGAATATGGTGGAGAAGTAGATGAATTTCAACGTAAGACCAGAAGAGATATAATGCAAGAGTCTTTAGTAGATGGGAGACCTGATTACAATAAGATGTTCTAGAATCAAAATGAATATCAAAAAGACTTTGCAAACTATTGGTATACTGAGAGAGCTAAGAATCCAAAATATTCAGATTAGATAGGAGGAGATAAACTAAACAGTGTATTATCCAATATAGACAAAGCTACATGGAAAACTCCCACTGAAGCTATGAGAGATAATATGGTAGGATAGGGTTATAATCCTACAGATGCTCAGATTAATCAATAGCTTAATATACTTAAGGAAAAAGGTACTAAAGGTTTTGCTAATCCAAAGGCTCACAGTTATACTTCATTAAGACCTGCTAATACTTGGCATGAAGGTGTTGGTCATATGGTAGGAGACAATACTCCAGCTATACTTAATGCTACCCCTAATGTACGCATTAGTAATCCTGATAGTTCATATGAAGATTATGTCAATTAGGCTAATGAGAAACATGCACAGACTTGGGACTTTAGAGGTAATAATTCAAATCTGAAAGATGATCAAGGTAATTACTATATAGATCCTAATAGACAACTTACTCCTGAAGATATAAGTAATATGCGTAGTAAAGGGGCTAAGATACCCGAACAATGGGAGTCATTAGAAGATGCAGATATATCAGAACTCACTAATACATTTGCATATAATCTATCTTAGGATCCTATATACTTTATGGCTAATGGTGGTGAGATAGGTGATCCAGATGATGAATTTACTAAAGCTATTAATACTAAGTTAGGTAGAACTCCAGATGGTAGACCATTGCAACAAGGACTTAAGCCTGTGTTTGATTTGGAGGATGCAGCTAATTTAACTCCTGTGGGTGATGCTATTGCTGCAAAAGATATGTACAATGCTGCTATGGATAAAGATTGGACAGGTTTAGGTTTAGCTGCTGCATCAATGATTCCTTTCGTTCCTAGTGGTATGCGTAAAATTAATAAGAAATTTAAACAGATACCTAGTGTACATAAAGATACACAACAATTATTGGATGCTAAATTTCAAGAGTTAGATAAATTAGCTCAACGTAAGGCAGATTACGGAAACGAACAATACCGTATTATGGAAAGAGTCATGGAAGATCCTAGTTATATGAATAGAGCCAGAGAAGTAAAATAGAAGTTTGGAGATGACTATTCTATACCATATGCTGATATGTTTATAGCATATAATGTCGATCCTGATGTACTACCTAATGTTTAGCTAATGGACGAACTAAAGAAAGCCGGTTCAATGCGGAGAACTGCAGACGGTAAATTTATATACAAAAGGAATCCAGATAATGATTACATTCCAAATACAGCTGAACATGAATTAAGTCATTTTACAGATTTATTAAAATCTGGTAGACCTGATGCACATGCTGGTAATAATGTATTCTACTAGATGACAAAAGATCTGACAAAGAGAGTAGGAGACAAACACGATGATTATTTTCTACTACCTACTGAATAGAAAGCTCACATGAATTAGCTTAGAGAATGGATGTTTCAAAACGGTTATATTAATCGTAGAGATTAGAAAGTTACTCCTGAATATATGTCTAAGATCATGAAATAGTTAAATAATGTAGAGGGAATGAAAGGTGTGCAAAGAGCAGCTTAGCAGTTTAAGAGTAATAAAACCTTCACCAAATGGTTCAATTCTGTACCGTTAATAGGAGCTGGATTACTTGGTGTAAATAAATATTTTACTGATGAAGATAAACAAGAAAAGTAAGCTTGCGGAAAGAATCAAAAATAAAATATTAGAACTAAACGATTCTTTAGAAAGCCGCAATAGAGAGTTATCTTTTTGTAAGAAATATGGATCAGCATCAACGACATATGGCGACGCTTATCCAGATACATCTAAATGGCCTACAAGTAGACAATACCGTATTTTAAAACGTTTCGATAAGAATACATATTTTACAGATAATGAAAAGAACTTTATTATCAATTATTTAATAGAGTGTTTGGTAGACAATCAACCATTTGATTGTTCTAGTTTAGGACCTAATAAATATCTAAATGAGTGATTTAATAGACTACACAGGTATCATGCCGGTCTACCCTATACCTACATACAAGTATGGTGGTATTCATATTAAGAAAAAGAATAGAGGTAAGTTCAATGAGTTGAAACGTAGAACTGGTAAATCAACTGAAGAACTTACGCATAGTAAAAATCCTTTGACGCGTAAGCGTGCTATATTTGCTTAGAATGCTAAGAAATGGAAACACAAAGGTAGAAAAAAGAAATAACAATAATCTAATTATATATAATTATGGATAGTAATACATTGAACGGTTTTGAAGTATTTGAAGACTTCATGATGCCAGGTAGTAATGTAAATAGTAATCGTATGCCTGGTAATGAAAATGAATTTGAGGGGGCATCGGAAGAATTGACTGATGAGGAATTGGAAGAACTACGTAAAGGTAATAAAGGCAATAAAGAAGAAGAGGAAGACGTAGATGATCCAAAGAACAAACCTTCTAAGAAAAGTAAACCAGAGGATAACGAAGAAGAGGAGGAGGAAGAAGAGGAAGATAACGAACCTAATGATGACCCAGATAATGACATTGATAATAATCAAGGAGAAGATATTGAAAGTAATGCAGTAACTAGTTTCTTTGAAGCATTATCAGATAAAATGGGTTGGGAATTAGATGAAGATGAAGAAATCCCTCAAACTCCAGAAGAACTAGTTGAATATTTCAAAGATGTTATTGAGGAAAATTCAGTACCTCAGTATGCTAGTGAAGAAGTAGAAGCATTGGATAACTTTGTAAAGAATGGTGGTAACCTCAGAGATTATTTCCAGATTGATGGAGACTTAGACTTAGAAGAGATTAATATAGAAGATAGTGAGGTAAATCAAAAACTGGTTATCAAAGAATTCTTGAAAGAAAAAGGCTTCAATGCTAAACAAATTGAAAAGAAATTGACTAAATACGAAGAAGCTGGTTTACTCGAGGATGAGGCTACAGACGCATTAGAAGCCCTTAGAGACATTAAGGAGCAAAAGAAACAAGAGCTATTAGAAGCGCAAGAAAAGCGCGCTAAGGAGCTTAAAAAGCGTCAACAGGAGCAATTTAATACCGTTGTCAGTGAATTGAAGGGCATGGATAATATTCGTGGAATTAAAATACCTCAGAAAGATAAATAGGCATTATTGGAATATATATTCAAACCCACAGCTGATGGAAAGACTCAGTATCAGAAAGACTATTCCAAAAGCGTGAAGAACTTACTTGAGTCCGCCTACTTTACTATGAAGGGTGACACCCTATTAAAAGCAGCTAAGAGTGAAGGCTCTAATGCAGCTATTAATAAGTTCAAGAATAGTTTGAATAGAACTGGAGTAAGTAGAAAGACTAAAAGACAGGATAACACTAGCACTGAGTCTATGTGGGATTCTTTTGCACGACAATTACGTGTAGATTAAATAACAAATAAATTATAATTTACTAATATTTTATGGATAATAATATTCTGAATAATTTGGTTTTGTACAAAGGCAAACGTTTCTCAGACTTGATTGATACCAATAAAATCTCTGCTGCTTCTCAGTAGAATCCGTATCAAGTTGCTACAGTGTTGTCTTATGTATTCGGAACTAAAGATAATGGTTACAATACTTCCCTCGACATGCTGACTGGCGGTCTTGGTAATGTAATGACTATTGATCAACCGAGCTGGGAGTGGAATGTAATGATTGATGCAGATAGAGCTATTACCATTAGAGATGCTAAATGGAATGGTGCTGCTATCACTGATACTACTACTGCAGGTTTGGGTAATACTCCTATCTATCTGTGGTTGGAAGAAAATTGGTTCGGTCCTACTGCTGTATTGGAATTGGACAATAAGGAATATCAACTGCGTGTTGCTGGTGCACCTTATCAAGATGGTAATCTTTGGGTATATACTTGCTTCATTGCTGATGGTAATCCTACTTCTTATGTTCCTGCACAATATCTGAAAGCTGGTAGCCAAGTTAATCGTCTTGCTTCTGCTGTTGAAGAGTACAGTGAAGAAGGTGATATCCTGAACTATAGTACTCACTTTAAGATGCGTAACTACCTTACTACTATTCGTATCAACTACGATATTACAGGTTCTGCGTATTCTACAGTAATGGCTATTGCTCTGCAAGATCCTAAAACTGGTAAGAAATCTTATTTGTGGGCTGACTATCAGGAATGGGTTGCTCTTCGTGAATGGTATAAGAGATGTGAACGTATGTTGGTTTACATGAAATCTAATGTAAACAAAGATGGTTCTTGTAATCTGAAGGGTACTAATGGTCGTCCTGTATTCATTGGTGCTGGTCTGTTGGAACAGATTGCTCCGTCTAACAAGCGTTACTATACTCATTTAAGTGCTGAACTGTTGGAAGACTTCTTGTTTGACCTGTCTTATAATGTACTTGGTACTAACGAACGTAAATTCGTTGCTTTGACTGGTGAAATGGGTATGCGTGAATTTGACCGTATCTTGAAGGAAAAGGTAGCTACTATGAACTTAATGGATACAGTATTTGTAACTGGTTCTGGTGATAGCCTGAAGTTCGGTGGTCAGTTCAAGACTTACCAAATGACCAATGGTATTGAGCTTACTTTGAAATATTTCCCGTTGTACGATGATCCTGTTTATAATCGTCAGTTACATCCTGTAACTCTGAAACCGCTGGAATCATATCGTATGACATTCCTTGATCTGGGTAGACGTGATGGTGAAGCTAACATCGTTAAGGTAGTACGTAAGGATCGTGAATTCGTTACTTGGTACACTGGTGGTGCTGTAGCTCCGTCTGGTTACGCTAACTCTAAGAATACTCTGAGATCTAATGGTAAGGACGGTTATACCGTATTCTTCCTTGGTGAAATGGGTATTATGTTGCGTGATCCTCGTGCTTGCGGTGAGCTGATCATGGAAGCTGAAGACTAATTAATGTTTTCATAATTTAGGGGGCTTAGGCCCCCTTTCCTACTAACTTGATAAATCTAATATTATTATTATGGAAGTAATCGTTAGAATCTTAAAAATAAATCCTTGGAGCGGGATTACAAAATGGTCTACTTGCTATGACTATATTGCTTCTTACTGGACTAGATCTGGTAACTTATATACAGGTCTTACTGCTTAGGATGCAGAAAGATTAGAGAAAGAAATTGGTTATCCTAGTGGGCATCTTTCACCCGCAAGTTCATTCTGGGATACGTTTGCTGTTAAATTGGGAAAGAATGATCTTATTCTAAATACAGATAAACCAGAAGATGAACTTAAGTATTTATTCTTGAAAAAACATAAGAGAGTAGCTGATGGATTAAATAATGTAACACCTTCTACTGATTATGTTATTATTAACAAGGATAGTGAAGCTAAAGAAGCTAATAAGATCAACAAGATTAAACGTGAAGCATATAGAGAAATGGATAAGATGTCTATTGAGGATATGCGTAAGTGTCTTAGACTTTATGGTATCAAATCTGATACATTGTCTAATGAAATGGTTGAAGCTAAGCTTTCTGAACAGATTGAAAGTGCTCCGGATAAGTTTATAACAAGATGGGTAGAAAACCCAAATAGAGAAATGAACTTCATAATTGAAACAGCTATCTCTAAGAATATCATACGTAGAAATAGAAGTCAATACTATTTTGGTACAGATATGATTGGTAATGGCTTGGAAGATGTAATAGCTTATCTGAATGATAAGAAGAACCAAGATATTCGTTTAGCAATACAACAAGAGATAAAGAGCAAATGACAATGACTGAGTTTATAAATACAGGCAGCGGACTTCACGATTGTTGCCTGATATACAAACTTACAAATTTAGTAAATCAGAAAGTCTATATAGGACAAACAAAAAATTCACTAAGAAAACGTATCATTTCTCATCTCACACAAGCTAGAACAAACACTAAATCTAAAAAGCATCATCTGTAGTTTGCTATATAGAAGTACGGCTATGATAACTTTGATGTAACTATTCTAGAAGTATGTTAGCAGAATCAATTGAATGATCGAGAAATTTTCTGGATTTCTTATTATAATTCAACAAATCCTGATAAAGGGTACAACTGTACTAAAGGCGGAGACGGTAATAGTGTTGCTAGAGAGGTAAAAATATCTACTAGAAACAAAATATCGGAAGCAAATAAACTAAAGTGGAGTAATACTGAATATCGAGAACAGCAGCGTTTATCTAGAATAGAATCACACAAAAGAAGATCAAAACAGATAGTATAGCTTACTTACGGGTACGAATTAGTGAAAATATGGCAGTATAAGAAAGATATCTGTGATAACTATAATAGTCAGATATATAACTTAAGAAAAGATCGAAAAACTGTTATATCTTGCGGATTTATATGGATGTATTTGAGTGATTATGATTAGTTACAATTAGGAGAGCCTTTAATAGTTCAACTAGACAATAACTATAACATAATTTAGAAATACTATGATTATACTACTGCTAATATACGTATACATGAGTTGACTGGTAAATGTAGTAGATTATAGTTCGATATAAATCAAAAGTTCACTAGAATTAAGGGTACCAAAAAAGCTGGCTACATATGGATGCTATATGATAGCTATAAAAATCAAATCTAAATAATGAAAATATCTGATTTACATAAGGCATTCAAAGTTCTAATGGATAAGAATTCAGAGGCAGTCGCTTTCGGCGGCTGTCCTGCATTTCTTCCAGAAGAAATTGATCTGTTTCTTAATTAGGCATATATAGAAGTAATATGTAATAAATATACTGGAAATAATACAATGCAAGTTGGATTTGAAGGTGCTGTAAAACGTATTGCTGATCTATAGAAACTGATTAAGACAGATTCTGCTTAGAATTTAGTATATCCGTATGCTAGTTCTAATGTGCTTACTTTATCTAATTTCTTTAAAGACGGAGAAGAGCTTAAGAGAATGTTCTATGTAGATTGTGTACTCCACTATGATAATGAAGTATCAACTTGTATACTAATAGATCACGACAAAGCTGGCAAGTTCTTATAGACGTATAATAATCTACCTTGGATAGATACTCCTGTAGCTGTATTAGAAGATAATACTTTAAAGATATATATAGATCCTATTAGAATGGAGGCAGAAGAATATACTGCTGATATTACTTATGTTAAGTATCCTGAACTGATACAACATACAGATTATAATAGGAATATTACAGAAGTACCAGATTATATTCTTAATGAAGTAGTTAATAGAGCAGTAGTAATAGCTTTAGAGAATATTGAATCTAATCGAGCTTAGACTAAATTACAGATAAACAGTTTAGAAGAATAATAAAACATAAGAATAAGATATGAATAGCAGAGCAATGCAAATTGAGTTTGAAAGACGGATCACACTTATGAATCCGAATTTTGAATTGGCAGAAAAACTAACATCTGATACAATTTTCTCTTTTCTGAATGCATATACAGAACGTTATGTACGTCTGAACTATTTGCAAGAAGATGCAGTACAGGATGGTACTAGAGCTCAAAAGAAGAATGCAGATGCTTTAAAAGGTCTTATTACTAGAGGTCTGTATGCAGTTGAAGCTAAAGATGAAAATAATACAGATAAGACTAGCGATAGAGTATCTTTACCTTCTGATTACTTCTTATATATACGTTCTAATAGTTTAATATCTAAGAACTATAAGATAGAGGAAGAGATCTAGAACGAACAAGATTATGTAGTAACTTCTAATAAGACTATTAGAGAGGATGACGTTGAAAAAGTAATATCTACATACTATAACAAAGCTATTGTATTAAATCCATACGTAGTATTGAATGCAGGTAATAATGCAGATGAGGAAAAGAAACTTTATCTAAATGTCATTCATGATGAGTATACTACTATAAAGAAAGTAGATTTAGTATATTATCGTAAGCCTAAGAAATTTGACGTAATTGGAGTAGATGGAGTAAACGTATTAGATCACTGCGAACTTCCTGAAAACGTGCATATGGAGATCGTAGAAGGAGCAGTAGAGATGTTTATCACTGAAGCTAAATATAGGTTAAATATGAAACCTGAAGATAATAAATAATTATGAAGAACATTGAATTACTTGAGTCTTTTGAATTAGAGCTTAATAAGTTAGATGATAACTTTACTAAGCCTACTACAAATACAACTGAGTATTTCTTGAATGCAGGTTTAGATAAATTCTGGAAGACAAGATATTCTTAGAATAACCCTAAGGTTAAAGGATTTGAATAGATTCAGAAAAGAATTGATGACCTACGTACTTTGGTTGCTGAAGTTACTTTAGTTCCAGATACTACTTCTAAGGATTTATATACAGTAACTATACCAGAAGATTATGTAATACTTTTAGGTGACACTGCCGGAATATCTCCAGCTGATGGATATACAGATCCCTGCTGGGAATTAGACAGTGATGGAAACTATGTAATTCATTACTCAGATGTATTAGAAGGTAGTATAGAAACTATTGATAGAATCAAGGAAAATTCTTTATCAGAGTATCATTTAAGATATACTAAAGCAAAACCAATTCGTCTATTATCGGGAAACGAAATTAAACTATATACTGATGGAAAATATAAAGTAAGTAAGTATATATTGCATTACTTAAGAAAACCACATTATATAGATATACACACTGAACCCTTTAAAGAATATACGGATATGCCTGAACATACACATCTAGAGATTGTTAAGTTAGCAGCTCAGTTGTATATTGAAAATCAAGCAAATCCTCGTTATAACTCCTATACTTAGGAAGTAGTTCCTAATATGGAGTAAACCAAATAGCGCTTAGAACGTGGAAACCTGCAATAAGGGAGTAGAACTAAGCGTCTTAGACTAAGCGCTTAATATGTCTAATTTAAAATAAAAAACTAATATGTTACAAAGTGTACATTCCGTATTGATCGGAAAAACTTGTCCTGCATCTTATACTACAGCTGATGCTCTTGCTGCAGGTGACGTAGCTTTATTTAACGAAAATAAAGCTTTGATTAAAACTGCTGCTGAAGCTGCTACTGCTAGTTCTCTTTACGTAGGTGTAGCTGGTTCTAAAATCAATGTTACTATGCCTGATGGTTCTGTAGCTCAGAAGGCAAATATTGACTTCTCTAATGAGATCAAGAAAAACTCTAAACCGTCTGCAGTAATTGGTGAATATGTAGCTCCTGTAGAAGAGAAGATCGTTATTACTTTGACTGATGCTACTATCGTTGCAGGTAATCGTTACGTATTGCGTATTGTTTATAAAGATATGTATGAAGCTGCTTGGCAGTTTACTCATACTTATGAAGTATATGCTGAATCTACAACTGCTGCTGACTTGGCTGCTGCTATCGTAAAGAAGATTAATGCTCACAAAAATCGTCGTGTACAGGCTACTGTATCTTCTGCAGTTATCACATTGACTGCTATGCCGAAAGATGACAACGAAGGTGTTGATTCTTTGAACGAATATAGCGTTGTAACTATGGAAGCTTCATTGTATGAAACTATTCCGGGTGCTCTGCTTGCTAATCAGCCTAAAGCTGTTGCTGGTGCTACTATCGCTAAGACTGTAGGTAATCCTGGTAAGGGCTACTGGAAACAAGTACGTGATGCAGAAGTACGTAATATGGGTTACAAAGGCCACGTATTTACTGGTGCTTATCCTAGCGTAGAACAAACTCGTAAGGTAGTTGAAGGTGCTGAATATGACTACGCTATCATTGAAAATGATAACCTGTATTTGAGCAATGACAACCAGTATATTAAGACTACTCCGTTGACTACGGAAGTTTATTGTCCTAGCTTGGTTGGCTCTATCGTAGACAAGGGTATCCAATCATTTATTTCTGGTACAGAAGTAAAATAATAAATATTATTTCAGTGTGCTGATAAAGGGCTATGGGGCTAAATAGCCCTGTAGCCTTTTTTATTTAAAATAATATCATGAAAATAATCGGAATAAATATAGAGAATGGTATTCTATCAATAAACCTAGATACTAAATTACCTGAGATAGTATAGGAGGATTTGTATCTGTATATAGACACACTGGATAACTATTCTAATCGCAATTCAGCTATACCTAGCGATCATTCTTACTCTGTTTTACTAATGAATGAAGAAGGTGATCAGGTAGAATTAACAGAAGGAAGAAGTATTATCTATTTAGATATAGATAGCTTTGATCCAAAAATGGTGCTTAGCGCATTTACTGTTACTATAGAAGATAGTGTAGCTTTTTATTATGATACAGAAGAACTGTATTATAAGCAAATAGACCTATTGTGTAATCATTGTAGTACTTGTTTGGATGATCAATAGAAAGATCGCATTATGTTATTTATGCTTAAATATAATTTATTACAGTATGCAGTAGAACATAATATAATTGATGATCAAGTTTAGTACTATAAAGATATAGCTAGAATGTTGAATATAAATACTAACCATTCTGTATTTAATGACGGTCATTATGACTGTAGTAAATGTTGTAAGAGTGGAAATAAAACTTTTTGTACTAGTTGTTGTAATTGTAAAAATGGAGTTTGTTCACTATGCTAACTAAAGAGATATACAAGATAGAAGCTAGCAAGAATCTACTTACTAAGTATAACATAGAGTACGATAAGTGTGACATTAAAAGTATAATATGTGCTACCTATATAGCTAATTTGATAGATGGGGATTACCCATTAACTCAAGTGCAAGTAGACAAACTAAAGTAGATTATCAATTGTCTAGTACAACCTAGTAGATATTGGGATGGTAACGATCAAGAAATAATACATCCTCTATTGCTAGAAAGAGAATTAATTACTAATTTTGGCATTGCCACTATTAATGACGAACTTATAATTTGTGAATAATGACTACAGAAGAATTAGAAAGATAGGTAAGGAAGAATACTATAGCTATTAAGACTGTGTCAGATAGCCTTGTAAACTATGTGCAAAATTAGTAGTTAACTAGTACTAATAAGGTTACAGCAGCTAATACTTCAGATATAGACAAACTGAAGAATGATCTCAATTCTATACAGACATAGATTAACTTGTAGAATAGAATTGAGTTAATGAAAGATACTAATATAGTAGATCCTACTAAGCTGGACTTATTGCAGTATGATGGAGATAGATGGTCTAATATAGCTGCTAGCAAAGTAGTAACAGGCTTACTTGGTAGATTAACAGACTTGCAAGACGTAGAGATAAAGAACTTACGTAATGATAATGCTCTTGCATGGGATAGCGAATTATAGAAATGGACAAACAAGAATCTGAATACTGAACTGTATGATGACATATATATAAGTAAAATTAAACCTGATTCTACTCCTTATGAAGTATGGTTTAAAGACTCTGCTATTTTTGGTCAAGAAGGGTTTGCTTCAGGTCTTACTGGTTTTGGTGGTAAGATTGATAAGTTTGGTCATGCTGAATTTGATAGCCTTACTTTACGTAGATTCCTAGAGGTGCCAGAGTTACGTTACAATCGTGTAGAGATTCAATTAGGAGATAAATGGAATGCCCCTGGTGCAGGTGTAATTGAAAGTGTTGAAGAATTAGATCAATATACTGGTCTTATTACTTTAAAGCTGGAAGAAGGTGAATATGGAGCAGTATCTGTAGGAGACCTTTGTATGGGTATATTCCATTCTGAAAGAACTCAAGAAAATGCTGAATAGGATGAAGACGATGGTAAGGGTAATAGGAAGTTTGCCGGTTTCTATACTGTATACTTTGAAGTTACAAATATACTTGATAGTCAGAATAAGAAGTTTGGTTATAGACTTAGACCTGTAGACGAATACTGGAATATGACGTTCCATCCTTGTGCCCAGATGAACTTCGTAGCATACGGTAATAAAACTAATGTAGATCGTCAGACATCTTGTTATTCAACTCGTACTTATACACGTTACTTAGTAAAACAAAATACATGGGATCACAAGGCTAAGAATATAGCTATGTAGTTTGGTGATCTTAGTAATTTGAATATATTTGGCTATGAAATGACTGGTTATTCAGCGTATCTTAACTCAGTATATTTCACTGGTACTATTACTCAAGTAAAGCCAAATGGGGATGAAGTAAGAGTAGCAAATGATTGTGGTGCATGGGAGCCAGATACTCATTATGATTATTATGATAGAGTAAGTGTAGAGGGTTACTTGTGGTTATGTATCAATCCTAATGGAGCAGATGACAAACCTAGTAGTTCAAGTCCTAACTGGTTAGAACAGGTATCTAAAGGAGATAAAGGTGAAGTATCGTACTTCCATATCAAGTACTCACCAGTAGAAAATCCTACAGCTAGTCAAATGACTGAAACTCCTGATGTATACATTGGTACTTATGTAGACTTTAACTATGCAGATAGTAATAATCCTGCAGATTATACTTGGGCTAGATTCCAAGGTGTACAGGGTGAAAAAGGAGAGCAAGGTATACCAGGTATAGGTATAGACGGTAAGACTTATTATCTACATATAAAATATTCTAACGATGGTGGTCGTACATTTACAGGTAATAATGGTGAAGATCCTGGTGATTGGTTAGGCCTACTTACTGACTTAAATGTTAACGATAGTACTAATCCGGCTGACTATAAATGGAGTAAGACTAAGGGAGAACAAGGGGATTAGGGTATTCCTGGTTCTAATGGATCTGATGGAGCTGATGGTTTAATTATTCGTAGATCAGAATGGAAACCTAACAGAGAATATCGTAATGATCAAGACGTTCCTCAATCAGTATCTAAGATACGTTATTTAGACATTGTACTTGTAAGAGACTTCGGTGCAGCTACTGGTTATAAAGTATACAAATGTATATATACTGTCGCTCCACATATATCTAGTGATAGTAATGCTCCTGGTACTTCTGGTGGAGCTGCTTATTGGGAAGAATTTACTACTAATGTAGAAAGTATCTATACAGATTTAATTATCGCTAAAGATGCTAAATTAGACTTTGTAAGTGGTAATGCAGTCAGAGTAGGATATGAATCTGGTACTAATAACTTTACAGTAGTAGCTGGTATTACTGGAGCAGGTGGTAATAATGGATCTGCAATTAGAATATGGGCTGGTGCTACTGAGGAGAATAGAGGTAGAGCTCCGTTTAGAGTCACTCAGGATGGTATATTACATGCTGAAGATGCAGATATATCAGGAAAGATTGTTGCAAAAACTGGAGAGTTAGGAAACCTAAAAATTACTGGGATGATTGATGGACGTTCAGATGGAACAAACGGAATACTAATACTCTCAGATTTCATTAAATTCTACGACAATTCTGGTGGAAAAGCAGATAGAACTATTCTATTTGGTGTATTAAATAACCTTGGTCATAAATATATGGGTGCTTTTGAATCCGATGTTAGAAATAGTTATAATACATGGGGTAATAATGACGCTTTGTATTTTAACATACGAGGTAGTAATGCGGCCAATAGAGCTATATACGGTATGGGTGATATAGTAATGGACGGTGATGTTATCGGTTATAGTTTTACGCCTTTTACAGGACCTTGGGAATCTAATACAGTACGATATATACCATATAGTAGACGAGTAATTCTTGCTAAGAATTATGGCAGTAGTAATTCTCATATTGGGTTACCTAGTATATCTTCTGTTTAGAATGAATTAGGATTACAAAGTGGTGACGCTTTTTGTGTTCCTATGTCTATAACTGTAGGAGAACCAAATACATAGCCATTAAGAATATACGGAAGAAGAAATGGAAATACGGCTTATCCTTTAATGAAGGCTATAAATGGAGAAGGCCCAATTGAATATATGGACCTACGTTGTAATTCTACTGTAGAGTTTTTGTTAATTTATTACCCTCTAAGTATTAGCATAGATACTTCTATTGCAGCTAAATATATGGCATACATAAATAGAGCTTGGTAATTTTTAAAATATATATAATTTGTTATGAAAATAAATTTTGCACAACTGGAAGTATATACAGATATTAAGAAAACTAACAAAGTCTGTATTGATGTTAGAGAACAAATAGGTGAAATGATATATGAAGTAGGTAGTGGTATTAAAGACCATGCTTTAGCATTCAAGATCTACAATTCAGATAATGAAGTAGAACTTACATCTGAAGAAGTAGAAGTACTGAATAAGTATGTAAGTCAATACTGCAAACCTGCCTTTATCCAAGCTTTTCTCGAAGCAACTAAGGAAGTAGAAGAACTTAAAGACGACGAATCGAAATGATAGTAAAAGGAGTTAAAATAAGTGAACTCGAACTAAGAAACGAACTAACTGGAAAGGAGAATATCCCTTTCCAGGATTCGTTTTCTAATGGTAAACTAAATCTGGAAGGTGTAATAGATTACTTTCAGAAGGTTACTAATTAGAATATTAGTTTACAGAGTTTAGTAAATATTAAATAGTGTATACAGAGTGCCTCAGAATTAGAGTTCTATGCTTCTAATGTAGGTGATGTATACTTTAATACAGGAGACAAGAAGTTGTATATGTACCAAGAAGATGGAACATATACAATTAGTGATCCGTCTAAAACCCAGTTGTATGTATTTCTTACCCCTCTAGATAGTGAAAAGTCTGATGCTATATATAGATGGGATGAAAACAGCAAACAATTTATTGTGCCTTCGTATGTTGACGATATAATAGAAGTATACGCTACGTATGATGTATCTCCTATTGGCTAGTTAAACAACATTAAACTGTATAAAGATGCTAAACATACTCAAGCTGTAATAGGAGAAGTAGGTAAGATATATATAAATATTGAAGAAGGTCAGCCTGCATATTCGTTTAGATGGTCTGGGTCAATATGGGTTTCAGTAAATGACGGTGGTCCATTAATCATAGGTGAGATTACTGGTACTGCTTACGATGGTGGTAAGGGTAAACATAGTAAAGATATTATAGACAGCTTGCCTGATACGGTACTGTCTAATGTAAGTAGTACAGTTGAGAAAACAAGTACTACTAATAAGATAAATGTAAACAATAAGAAAAGAGGCAGTGATGAACTGTATGTGAATAATACAGATAGTTCTGTAGTACTCGACTCATCTACTAGTACTGAAGCAGGTCTTATGGCTGCTGCAGATAAGAAGTTGTTTGATTCAATGCCAAAGATGTGGCTAACTGAAAATACAACTGTTACTACCGCTGCAGATAAAGTAACAGTAGTACAGCCTATTTCTAGAGTAATAGATGGCGTTTATGCGGATTCTGGTAATCTATATAGAGACATCCCAGCCGCTACTACTACTACCGCAGGTATAATGACTGCTGCAGATAAAGTAAGGCTAGATACTGGAGTCGCTGAAGATATATAGGCTGAAAGAGAAGCTAGAGAAGCTGCAGATAGACAATTACAAAGTAATATCGATGCAGAAGCATCTACTCGTTCACAGGCTGATACTGCATTAGGTAATCGCATTACAACAGAATCTAGTGACAGAGAGGCGGCAGATACTGCATTAGGTGGCAGAATAGATAAGGAGATTACTGATAGAGGTGATGCTATAGATGCAGTTACTGGTAAGATTAATACTGAGATAGCTGATAGAAAAGCAGCTATAACTGCAGAGGAAACTGCTCGTACTCAAGCTGATGAAGCATTACGTACTGATTTAGATGCAGAGGTCATCCGCGCTAAGAATGCAGAGAATAACATAACTGCTAATTATCAATCGGTTGATTCTGCTATTAATACTCGTATTTCTACAGAGATAGCAGATAGGAAGCAAGCAGATACTGAATTACAATAGGCTATATCTGCAGAGACTACTAGAGCTACTGGTAAAGAGGCAGAATTATCTACAGCTATTTCTAATGAAACTACTGAAAGACAGAAAGGTGATCAGGACAACAACACTAAAATCACTGAAGTAAGCAACTAGTTAAATGGATTTATAGCTACTAAAGGTCAGCCTAATGGATTTGCATCATTAGATAGTAAGGGTCTTATTCCTTCATCACAATTGCCTGCATATGTAGATGACGTAATAGAAGTAGCTACATTTGATGAGCTACCTGAAGTAGGGGAAGCTGGTAAGATATATGTTACATTAGATACTAATCTTACTTATAGATGGTCAGGTACTAGATACATAGAGATATCTCAATCATTAGCATTAGGTGAAACATCTAGTACAGCTTATGCTGGTGATAAAGGTAAATATCTCAAAGATGTATCTGACAGTTTACCTTCAGATATAATAACAAATCTTAAATTTCTCTCTTCTACCAATTATGTTAACATAATGGGTGACAAGAAGACTAAGGGTGAAGATGGCATATATGTTGATGCAAGTTAGGCAATAGTTAGTATTGGTGCTGCTTCATCTACGTTTGCTGGAGTTATGACAACAGATGACAAGATTAAACTAGATGGTTTAAAGACACAAGAAGGTATTACTTCTGATATCAATGCCGTTTAGAGTAATCTTACTACTCATATCACTAATAAGTAGAATCCACATTCTGTAACTAAGGCTCAAGTAGGATTAGGTAATGTAGATAATACTAGCGATGCTGATAAACCTGTTTCTACTGCAGTACAGGCTGAATTAGATAAGAAGACTAACTCTGCTATTACTGATATTGACTTTGCTAATAGTACTGCCGATAATGCTATAATGACTGTAGATTTAGCTAACGGTATTACTACCAGTGAGAAGAATATAACATTACCAAAAGCTAGTTCAACATCAGCTGGTATCATTACTAGTCAAGAAAGTATTAAACTTAATAAGATACTTACTAATGGGGATGGTACTAAGTTCTTAGCAAATAACGGAACTTATATAACAGTAGAAACCGAAGTAAATACTGAAGCTGTAAAGACTACTAATGAGATACCTGTAGCTGGTGGCCCTTTAGCTAGTTTACTTAACAGTGCTGGTATTACTAGTATTAGTTCTGATACTAATCTGTAGGATTTATTTATGACATTGTTTACTAAGGAATTGTGGCCTGGTAGTCTTACATTTACAGAAGGTGCACCTAACGCTACTATTTCAGTTCCTTCATTCACATTGAGTTCTACTGGATTAGTAGAAGTAGGTACTCCTATTACTATTAGTGATACCACATTATCTGCAGCTGTAGCATCTAGTACTCCTAGAAAGTATTCTGGATTTACTTATGGTTATAGTGCTGCTAATGATAACAGTAAAGACTCAGATAATAATACTATTACTATAAATGGTTCTAATGTAAATCTGTTAGAAGAAAATTATACTATGGCTAGATTAGTAAATGGAGAATCAGAAAGTGCTACTCCTAATACAGATTATTCTGCTGTTACTTTAGAAAGTAAAGTATTTAATGCAATTGAAGGAAGTAATACAGTGAAGGTAGATATTAAAGGACCAAAAGCAACTGCTACATTTGCATCTATGCCTGTATATTATGCTTGTTCTAATCTTGGTAAGACTAGTGATGAACATAAGACTGTAGCTAAAGAGAGTGCTACATTTAGCAGTATTGTTCCTGGTAATACTAAGACTTTAACTGTTACAGGCGTATATCCTTACTTTACTAATAAGGATAATATTACTACATTTGCTAAATTACCATTATCTACTAGTAAGTTATTGGATATTACTTATGTAGCTGAAACAGCAGATAATAAACATGCGTTCAAATTACCTTCTAAATTCACAGTAAGTTCTATAACTCTATTAAATACATTAAATGATAAGTACGAAGATTATAGTATAGATCGTTTCACAGTGACTACAGAGAATATAGAAGTACAAGGAAGTCAAGTAGAATATAAAACATATACACGTAATGATGGTATTAATGGATCTTCATCATTTAAAATTACATTTGCATAATTATGAGAAATAAAGGAACATTTAATTTTAGTGGTAACTTAGAAGTAAAGAAAGATGCACCACTTGAAGCAGGTAGTATAGTTCCTACCTATGCGGATCTAACCAAAGCTGAGACTTGGACTGATGAAGAAGGTAGTGTATGGGTATATAAGGGAAAGAATGTTACATGTGAGGATAGACCAGGTAAGCTGTATCAGCTTACCTCTACCGATTATACTAAAACAAGTAATTGGGTAGAGATTGGTGGTGGAGGTACTGGAGGCGGTATCGCAGAAGCTCCTGAAGATGGTAAGTTGTATGGTAGATAGAATGCAACTTGGTCTGAAATAAATGATTATATAATGATACCTGAGGGTATCATGTTTCTTGAGAATACTAGCACTTCAGATGAGATATTAGATGCATTTGGCGGATTAGACTAGTTTATAGAATTAACTAATGAAATCGCTTCTAATAATAAGCCGTTAATTTTAGCCGCTAACTATGCTGGTATCTCTTAGTCTATAGTTTTCATATTTGCTATGTGTTCTACTAATTCAAGCTCACTTAATAGAACATTAAACCTGTATAGTTAGGCAGGTAGTGATCTTAACTCTATTCTAATAAGATATGAAAACGGACAAGCTAGTTTTACAAAAGTTATAAAAGGTTTATAGACAACTCCTGAAGTATACTATTTTAGCCCAACTATTCAATCTAACAAAGTTACACAAGATGATTACACCAAACTATAGCAAGCTATTACTGATGGAAAGATTATAACTGTTCCTGTAGGTATCGCCGATCTAACAACTACTGGGTCAAGAATACCTGTAGCCGCTTATGCTATAGATAATGAGATTAGTCTTAACTTTGTAATAGATCAAGATTCTGCTTATCCTCTATGGGTATATATACGTATCAACGGCTCTACTAGGGATATAACTGTTACTAAGAGTGTAATTAAATAGGATGTTTATACTTTCATTCCTACTATTAGTGATGGAAAAGTTAAACAATCTGACTTTGATAATCTATTAGCCGCAATTAATGATCATAAGATAATAATGATCGATTACGGTTTAGGAGAATTGCAAAGTACTGGTTATTACATTCCGGCAATGGCTTGGTATGATAATAGTAATATTATTATTTCCTATAATATTGATGTATTTAAGTATTTCATAGGTATATAGAGCGATTTACTTATTAGTGCTGATAGTACCAGAATTGCTAATGAAGATTAGGTATTATTAAAAAATAATACTGATGAATATACTCCAACTAATAAGTATAATCCTGCTACTAAAAAATACGTAGATGATTTATCTTTTGGATCTACAATAGAAATATCAGATGCTTCACTCTTAACGACTAATGCAAATCTTTCAGATACTGCCGCATCGAATAGGATAATTAGTATATTTGGTAATGAGTAGAATTTTAGAAATGTTGTTAATGATATAATTATCAATCGTACTAGATATTGGTTTAACGTTACAGGAGCAAATGCTAATATAATTGAAATGAGTTCAGTTAATGTGTATAAGTCATAGGATAGTACTATTTATGAACTTCATTTTATAATAACATATTATACTGCTGATAATCAGATTACAAAAAGAATAAGCATTATACAAACTAGTGATTCTTATCACGTTAAAATTAATGACATAATGCAATCTAATAACCTTACTACCGCAACTAAAATATCTGCTACAGATTATGCAGCATTAGATCCTAAGGATGCTAATACAATGTATGCAGTAACTGAATAAATATAAGTATTATGAATGATATAAAAGTAGGTTCTTCGGAAATGGGTAACATATATTTAGGTACAAATTAGCTTTCAAAAAGTGGATCAACTGTGGATGTTAACAAAGATGGATTTCGTTATAACTATAGTATGTATTGTTTTATTAACACTACTAATCAAGACAAAACAATATATATATTTCATGATGCCGCTTCTCAAGATGTTGTTATACCAGCAAATACTACGAAAGTTTTTAATTTTGAAAACGAAAGTGAAAGTGGGATTTCTATAAAAGCAAAAACTGCTATGACTGTATGTACGTTTCATATTGGATATGATATTAGCGTTTATGGAAATAAAAATGGACGTATATCCAATAAGATAAATCAAAGTATAGCTGCTAATGGATATTTTTCTATTAGTGCTTGTGAGCGTGGTTGCGGTATATTTTATATAACAGCTTAAGTATTTAAATAATATGGGAGAAACTAAATTAGGTTCACAGAACATAGGTAAAATATTCCTCGGCAGCTAGCAACTGGGGGGGGGTTAACGCTGTATAGGAATACAGTATAGGACATGGAAAATCACTCATAGTTAATACTGTACGTTAACACTAGTAGTGATGAAGTAACTCTCAAAATGGATGATGAAGATGCTCACTATACTGTTTTACCAAATGGAGTATCATTCATAACCCTCTATCAAGAAAAATGGTAGAATATGAGAGTTACAGAAGATGTTTGGGTATGTGGATGTACAGATAGAGGTGATGTATAGCCCTTATCTTATTTAGCAGCGGGGTAGTATATTCCAATAGACTTAGCTGGTTATAATGGAATAATAGTACTAATTTCTGCACAATAATATAATTACAATTATACTTTTAAATAAAGATGAATCCGTACTTAGTTCATATGTCAGATAGAGAATTACTAGAGTAGATATACATGTTATTACTCTAGATTAATGTTAAAGTCAGTGAGATTGATAATGACTCTAAACAATTCGGTATGAACTTAGCTGCGGATTTATTAGGTAATATGATGGACAATTTATCTAATAATAATAGAAAACAACAAAAAGAATGAAACACTTTACAATTGAAGAGATGACCGAGTCTTCTACTGCAAAAGCAAAAGATATAGATAATACTCCTTCATAGGAGATCTTAGCTAAACTGTAGAAGCTAATAGAGGCTATTCTAGACCCTTTAAGGGAATGGTATGGTAAACCTATCAGAGTTAACTCAGGATATCGTTGTGAGGCCTTAAATAAAGCCGTAGGCAGTAAAGCTAATAACAGTTAGCACTTATATGGAGAAGCAGCTGATATTACTGCAGGCAGTAAAGAAGAGAACAAGAAGTTATTTGAGTATATTAAAGATAATCTTCCATTTGATCAGTTAATTAATGAATCTGATTTCTCTTGGATTCATGTATCATATAGAGAAGGGAGATTACGTAAACAAGTATTAGCTTTATAATTAAAATATTATGATAAGACAAGAAAATATTAATTTTGTAGCATCTAAGTATGCTCCTAATCCAACTGAAGTAGCATATTGGATTGATTTATCTGCAGATAGTTCAGGCAATGTCATAAAGAGTAATACTGATGGCATGTGGATACCTATTAACAATAGTGACAACGCTGATTAGACTGAATAGATTAATCAGATCAAGAGTAACCTTAATGCTGAGATTAGTAGAGCTACACAAGCTGAATAGAACTTAGCAACTACATTAGCTACTAAAGCAGATGGTGAGGCAGTATACACTAAACAAGAAACTACAGATATTGTAAATGCTGCTAAGGTAACTGTAAACAATACTCTTACTTCTGACTCTATAGTAGAGGCTTTATCTGCAGCTCAAGGTAAACAGTTAATGGATTTAATTAATGCTTTGACTGATAGAGTAGCAGCACTTGAAACACCTGAAGTTCCAACTGTATAAATTTAATTAATTATGACAACGTTAGCATAGAATGTAGATGCAGGTTTATTCGTAGGTAGTTCTTTGATTTCTAGTCAAGAAGGTCCTCAAGGCCCTTAGGGAGAACGTGGTACTGATGGGGCAAGTGCTTCTATTACAGATGTAACAGCTACTATAGATTCTAATGTAGGTACTCCAGCAGTTACTGTAACTATGGGGGGGACTGCACAAGCTAGAACGTTTACTTTTAACTTTAAGAATCTTAAAGGAGTACAAGGTGCACAAGGAATTCAAGGAGTTAAAGGAGAAAAAGGTGATACTGGAAGTAAAGGTGATAAGGGTGATAGAGGTACAGATGGAGTATCTTGTACACATTCATGGAATGGTACTACTCTTACTGTTACATCTGCTTCAGGTACATCTTCTGCTAATCTGAAAGGAGATAAGGGGGATAAGGGAGACACTGGCGCAACTGGATCACAAGGTCCACAAGGGCCAAAAGGTGACAAAGGAGATCAGGGGCCACAAGGACCTGCAGGATCTACTAGTTATAATGCTGATACAGTAGATGGCTTTCATATAGTATCTTGTACTTAGGCACAATATGATGCGTCATCCAAATCATCTAATACTCTTTATTTGATTATAGGATAATATGAATGGAATAAAACAAGGCACTAATAGTGTTAATAAAGCTTACTTAGGTACTAACCTCATAATGGGGGGGGGTGGAGTGAATGACTTTATAAATCATTCAGATCCTAATTCGTATAAACCATTTATACTTGTCAATAATAGTAGTTAGGAAGTAAAGATAGAGGTAAAAAATACTGCCGACACAATTATAGTAACAGTACCTTCCAAAGGATCTTATGTACATACTGAAGATGAAACTCAACCGTTATCATTTAGAAATGTAAGTGGAAGAGATATATACGGAGGTTTATGGTATACATATTATGATTAGGATGGTGTGTATTACATAGATTGGGATGTCGATATGTATGATGGAGATGAAATAGTATCTTTAGCAGAAGATCAGACTAATGCAATAGCATTTATATACATATATGATTATTAAAACAAACAAAATTGATTAAAATCGGGGGGGGGGGTAAATAGATGGACACCGGCATATTTATAGGGGACAAAATAATTACTACATCGTGGGATAAGATATGGGATAAACCAAATACTCTAAGCGGCTATGGCATTACGGATGCTTATACGAAATCTGATGCTGACGGAAAGTATGTTTTGAAGGCTGGTGATACAATGACTGGAGGTCTTAACGTAAACAGTATCCAAATCTCTTCCAATGAAATAAATAATAGAAATAACGGATACTTGTATCTTGGATATAGAAATACATCATCTGGAGTCAACCTATGTTATAACAACTCTCCTCTTACCTATGGTAGCAATAGATACACCATTCTCCACACAGGCAACTACGCAGGCGAACTGGATAACCGCTACGTCAACAAGGCAGGGGATACGATGACAGGAACATTGCTAATGTCAAATGATTCTGATATTTATGGTAGGTCTTCTGCTAATTCAGGTGCAGCTTATATCATAGGTTATAGAGATGCAGCTATTGATGGTATTGTTATGCACGATATTAGTGCTGCTAACAACACTAAGGCTCTATACATACAAACTAACGGATATGACTTGCCCAGTGACACTGGAGGATTAGCCATAACAAATGATTGCGTTACAGCATTTGGCGCAGGTGATAATGGTTCTGTATTCAGAGTGCTAAATGAGAATAATGTAAATCTTGGAGCTTTGTTTAATGTTGCAAAAGACGGCACATTAACAAGACTTGGCCATAAGATATTCGATAATGGCAACAAACGAGACATGTTCTCAAGCATGAACGAAGCCTTTACCACATGGGGAAACGAGCAGGTAATCAGTGTCGAAGGAGATGCAAACACATACTATCCGGTGGTTATTACAATAAACCACTCAAAAACATGGAACAGTAGGATCGCCATACATAAAAACTTAGGAAGCAGAACACCTTCTTATCCGGGAAATCATGGTAATGGCACTTCATCCATGTGGGCCATGTACGAAGGACGTTATAGCGGTTGGGACGGAAACAGCGGATATATCGTTACAAAATATGTTAGACAGCCATATGCCAACCTAATATCAAAAGCTGAACTTGCTGGTAATTCTGCCGGTGCGCTTGTTGTGTATCTAAGAGGCGGTGGATGCGAATATACGGTATGCACTGATTATCGCGGAGGTATAAACGTGTATTACGAAAGAACGGAAATTAGCGGTGATAGTAATTATCCTGTCTATGTAGAGCCGACCGCGTCCGTAGGTAATCAAGGGGTATTAAATATGGTATCTTACGATTACTTAGTTCAAAAGGCTGTTAGATTGGAGACCCCTCGCACAATATTCAGTAAGCCTTTTGACGGCACAAACAATGTAACAGGAGGGGCTAAGTTTCTTAATATCTGCATTGAGACAGATAACAACGGAAATGATAGCGGAAGAGGTAGTGAGATAAATAATTATAACAGTGAATTAAACCTCCAATATAACACATCAAGAGATATAACAATGTGCTTTGGTGGCGGCAATGTCCGCATAGGAACTGGTCTTAGCGGTTACAAACTTAGCGTAAATGGAGATACGTATTGTTCTGGTAAAATAACTTCGGCAAATTGGATCAGGTCTGACTTGTACTCAGCAGGTATCGATCACTATGCTGATGATTCATACAGCGCTGCTTATAACGCATGCGCTCCTAATAATGATAACTATTGCTGCTATTCGCTTATTCGATCAGGAACGTATGCTTTTGGAATAGGCTTTAACACAAATAATGAGATATGGCTGGGTTCTGCCAATTCAGACAGGAAAGCGGGTGCCCAATGGCTACAAATAAGCAGCGGTCAAGTAACATGCAGCAACAATCTTCTTGCTAAAGGCGGAATAACCATGTACTCCGACTTAAGAAAGAAGAACGTCCTGAACAGCATCATCGTACCTCTTGACGTAATGGCAAATGCTGACCTTTTCGACTACACTTTCAAGACAGACGAAAAATGCAAGGTCAGAGCAGGAACGAGCGCCCAGTATTGGAACGTGTTTCTTCCACAGGTGACAGACACAGACAATGAGGGCTTCTTCACAATGAGTTATGATGTGCTTGCAACTACATGCGTACTGTCTATCGCGAAGCATTTCCAAAGATTTTTGATGGAGGACTTCAATAACCACGAAACGAGAATAGAATTTCTTGAAAGAGAAAACAAGGAGCTGAAAGATAGCAATAAAGAAATGATGAACCGTATTATCGAACTGGAAAGGAGGGCAGCATAATGGCAATAATACCCGATACCAATATTAACCTGTCAAACAACATCGGTGCGGTGCTGAGGGATGCAGGGGGAAATGTTAATATCAATTATGCACCAAGTTTTTTTACTGCGGATGCAAATATTAGAGAATGGGCGAAGTATAAGCCGTTCAAATACCCGAAAAACTTTAACGTAACCGATAATGAGCGCAGTTCAAGAAACTGGGGGTTGTCTAATGTGCCGTATTGGGACAATGTCAATTACATGGCTGATTATGTCCGTAACGGCTCGCCTCTTGCTGGAAATTGTGGTACTCCTTATTTTGCCTATATACCTCCAGTCGGTGGCACTTCGGAACCCCTAAGACTTGAAGATTTCAGGGGATATTATACTGAAGCCGTACAACCATATCTACCTTATAATGACTCTGTAATGATGGCTGACAGCACAACCGCCTTTTCAATAACGGTTCCTGTTAACGTACAACCGTCTCAGCAATACAATCTTACATTAGCCGATCTCCATTATATTAATTCGGGAGGTAATGTAGTTGGTGATTGGAGAAATAGCTATTTATGTCTCGGACTGCTAAAGATTGGTAGTACAGAGTTTTATATGGCTACTGGTAACGCTTCTGTCGCTGATGACCCAACAATAGGCAATTATCCGGGTAATGCTATATTCGTATTTGACAGGGTTCGCCATGCTGCCGGAAAATATAAATCATTCCTCTTTGTTTCGAGCGTTAAGGATGTAGGTTCAAGTACGGCTCCTGCGTCCGGTTTCTTCACTCCGTTAACATTCACATACGGTGAGGTTACATTGAAGAATTACGCGCCACCAGTGGAATTAAAAGAATTAAGCGCTACTAAGATTAGCACAGGAACAAAGGTAATATCTGTAAACTGCAAGATATACAATAATACCAACAGTAGATTATCGGCCAATATCAAGGTTACTATATATACTCAGTATGAATCTGTTATAAACACATTTACTTACAACGAGTACATTGACGCCGATACCTACCTTAGTTTCGGTAAGTCATATCTTGGTTCTCAAATATCCAATTTTGACGGAGCAAAGAAAGTGAATGTAACTGTCGTAATCAATGGACAAACACTATCTCAAACAATAGATATACAGAATTATTAATGTAATAGACCATGAAAAAGTTCAAATCATTATCAGACAAGCGGCTTATCATTGAAGCCGAGGTAAACGGGAAGAAAGGCTTCTTCCTTATTGATACAGGTGCGAGTGTTGGGCTTATTGCCGAGGACAAGGTAAAGAAGTTCGACATCGTGAGAGGACGCAAATACCCCGGCTCTCTTGTTGGTGCTGGCGGTGAAATGGAAGATGTGTATTACTGCAATACGCTTGTGCGGTTTGGTGGGAAAGATATTCCGCAGTTCCTCATTACCGACATATCAGGCGTGAGAAACAGCATAGAGCGTGAGACCGGGATAGAGATACTTGGCATCATCGGCCTTTCCCAGATGAAAATCGCATCGATGCAAGTAGATGCAAATGACAATATGATAATAGTAGAATAGTAAACCAATAAAAACAAAAGTTATGAGTACATCAACAACCGCCGCAGAAAAAGTGGCTTATGAAAAGTTAGTGAGAGCAACAGTAAGAGTAAATAACTCCGTAGACGAATCTAAGGTCTATGACATTGAAGCGGATGCCGAGATAAACAATGGCATTGTAGGTAATATCAATTCAGGCACAGTGAAGAAAGACGGCTCACAGGTGGCTACTTTCAACAGCTACGGCAACGAGAACCTGAGCATCAACCATAACGTGGGAGACAAGCAGGAGCAATGCGAGATTACCGCGGCTGTCAACACCTTTATCGCTGACACGAAAGCCAAGATAGCTTCCGCACAGCCTGTTTCATTGTAATTGTACAACCATTAAACTATAATCATCATGGAAGATAAGAAAGAAAAAGAAGAGTTGAGAGATATTGACTTTGCCAAAGCAGAAATCGAAAACATTGACGGCTCAAAGTCTAAGATATTCGTAGACGGTGACGGTGAGATTGGCGTATTGGTTAAGCAGTTTGCCAACGTGATATACTCCCAGTCTAAGGAATTGGGCGAGGTGGAAGTAGCCCGAGAAATCTACAAAACAGGCCAGTCAAAGGTAACAAAAGAACAGGCAGCAGCCCTGAAGAAGTATGCGGAGAACTATCCGTACATCTTGCGCACTGCAATAGAAGGTGTATTTGATGTGTTCAAGTAACTAATCAAGAAGGGGTTGTGTCATGAAAAAGGTAAAGGTTGATTTATTAGTCATTGGTAACCTATTGGTTATCAACAACTTGCGAGGGGGGGGGTAACATCCTCTAATTGGAATTGTTATGCAGATGAAAGCCTATATGAAGCGGACAGGGTCGTACATGGCGACTACGAGATTAACGGTGACAGTGATATGTCTATTGCTGTTACTGGTGGTATCACCATTATACGGAAGGAGGTATGATATGGCTATTGTACCTAATACCGATGTCAACCTTGCCGTTAATGTACGTGACGTACTGAACTCTGCCGGGGGAAGTGTCACTAATGAGGTGATAACATTCTTCCAAACGAGGGCTAACATCAACAAGTGGGCCAAATACAAACCTTACCGAAAGGCAACAAACTTCAACCTTGATTATAGCACAGACCCTACACGTGCGGACGGGTGTATGTGGGGAATGGTTACCCCAACATTGAAGGCGGGATATGTGTATTTCAATAAAATGGCTTATGAAATTACCACAAACCCTTCTCAGGCAAACTACCCCAACTGGGAATATCAGCTTCCGAGAGGCGGACAGGGTGAGCCTTACCGACTTGGTGATTTCAAAGGGTACAATACCGCGGCTGTCCATCCGTTTACAACAGGCATAACTAATTATAAGTCGGAACTGAATATGTTTGATGAAGATAGCTTCACTGCTTTTTGCATGATAAATTCGGGGTCCGATTTTAATTTCAGGGACTTTTTTACGACATCTTCCGGATATAGGTTTGTTGTTGAATGCTACTTGGAAACGGGTATGCCTTTTTATGTAATGGACGCTCCGACTTACAAACAAATATCAGGGCAAGATATTGCAAACGTTACCGACTGGGCAGAATATATAAAGATCCAGCTTTCGCAAATAATGCAGAATACAAGCCAGCTTGTCGGGCGGTCGCTGTATGTATGTATGGGTGTTCAGAAAATAAGCTCAAGTGGAAGTGCCGAGGGTGGAACGGGCATTGTAGCTCCATGGAACGGCAGCGACACTCCGTTTTTTAAAAGGATTAGCATAGTAAACTATTTCAGCCGCCGGGCAAGCCTTACCTATGTGGCATTTACGTTGGTTAATCCTACTTGGTATTCAAGAGACAGCGATCTTACTTTCTCTTTTTCAGGCACAAGATATTTTTGTATAAGGATGAAGATAGAGCGTAAGGCGAAGGGGATGTACATTATTCCTGAGAACTCATCGTTCACACCTTCTTCAGGAGAAGGGACCATAAAGATAAGATGCTCTGTTGTGGCCGGAACATATCAAAGCAGCCAGTTCGGACAACCCGCAAATAGTTCTTTGCAGAATATCAGTCAGATATATATAGAGCCTTCTCCAACCGAGGGACAGTATCAGGAGTTCTATTTGGTTTTCAGCAGCCTGTTGAAATCCGGCACCGCTTCTTATTTGGTCTTTGAGGCTACCTCTGACAATAAAGGTTCATTCGTAACTATGGATGTTCAGACAGTGAATATAACTTGCAGATAGTACGATGAAACAGATAAGCAAATTCCCCGTTCCACTCTCACGAGCCAAACGGGGATGCAGTAGTTAGTTCTGATACTATGAATGATACAAATATATAAATAATTTCAAACAAGAAAAAGAAATGGATTAGATTAACGAAAAAGTATGTGGATAAAAAACCCGCCACGTTCTCACGAATAAGGCGGGCAAGGCAGACCATTTAATACGAACAGTAATCTTGATACTTAAGTCTGCCTGATTAATAAAATTTACGCTTACAGTTTGTACGTACACAAAGATAGGAAGAATTTTAAACATAACGATAAAATGAAAGAAAACATTATTACCCAAAGCATACCGGGTGGATTTGCGATGATAGCAAGCAGCTTTATTGTACGGTCATTGGAACACATGATACCTTGGCTGATAGTATCATTTGCAGTTATTATCTGCGATTTGGCGTTTGGAGTTAGGAAGAGTTTATTAATGAATGAGGAAGTACGTTTCTCCGGAGCCATACGCCGTACTATGGGTAAAATGGTAACTTACTTTGCCTTTGTCTGCATGGTTGTGATGATAAACATTGCTTCCGGGGACAAGTGGAACATTGATATATATTCCTGTCTCTTTGTGTGCTTTATAGAGTTTTGTTCTATTATAAGCAACATATTAAAGCCTAAGGGGTATGATTTCAACATATTAAAGGCTTTGGGCATATTCTGCAAAAAGGTTTTTAATGTTGATAAGGAAGATGTTAGTGAGATAATAACGAAAGATAAGGAGGAAAAGAAATGAATATTAAAGATTACTTCGACATTCAGGAACTTGTATGCCGACACGTGTACGAGAAGTTCGGTGATAACGCTTGGCAGTTCTTCGATAACCGCCTGTTGGAAACACTGCTTGTTATCAGGGAGAAACTTGGCAAGCCTATCTATGTGAATAATTGGCAGGTAGGCGGTAATGTGACACAACGAGGGTTAAGATGCAATGTCTGCCAGCTTGTTGCAGAAAAAACAAGGCTTGAGAAAGTGTACGTATCGGCACACATACAAGGTACGGGCATTGATTTCGATGTAAAGGACATGACGGATCTTGAGGTCCGCAACTGGATTAAGGCAAACCAAATATTTCTTCCTTATCCCATAAGACTGGAGCAGGATGTTACGTGGGTGCATCTTGATATGCGTAATGACGGAACAAAGGGTAAAGTCATATATTTCAAAGGATAATGCCATGAAAGAACTAAGAAAGCCATTGTTTTGGGCGTCTGTTGGATTGCTGGCTATGCTGCTGGTGTTCGTGTTTGCTTCGTGCCGAACGAGGACGGTCTATGTGCCTGTTGAAACCAAAGTGCTTGACAGTATAGTCTACCACGATACAACGTTTCAGGAGAAGCTGATACCTTATAAAGACAGCGTGTCTATTGCCGATACTGTGTCATTCCTGCATAACCCGTATGCTTATAGTTATGCGTCTTGGAATAAGGGGATATTGAACCACTCATTAGGGATATACCCTCAATCTACGGTGACGGTCAAAATACCTTACTTCATTGAAAAGATAAGAAGAATTGAAGTGCCAAAGCCTTATCCTGTGGAAAGGAAACTATCATGGTGGGAACGGTTTAAAATCAATTACGGAGATGCGAGCATGATGCTAAACATTGCATGTGTCGCATTGGCCGTTATTTGGCTTGCCATAAGGATAAAAAAGAAATAAGTGTAGAAGTTGGCTTTAGCTGACGCTCTTTCGGGGCTTAGAGTAGAAAGAAAGCCCCTATCTCTTGTCCTCTGTCTGCGAAACGAACACAAGAGACAACAATCACAATCCGAGTTGTTACGAGGCTTTCGAGTTTAATAACGCCGGGTTGTGATTTTTGTTTTTAATAATTACATGTTTTAAAGCAGAATAATATGAAAACAGGAGATTTGTATCAGATTATGATGTCTACGGTATGCAGGCATACAGGGGTTGGAGAATTGGAACTGATAGACAGTAAAAAAGAAGAATGCGTAGACGCGCGCTATCTTTTGGTGTACTTCCTATCGCAGTTTTTAACGGACGAGGAAATATCCCGTCAAACTAAGATACCCCGTCAGTCGGTAAACAGGATACGAAACCATTTCGATGTAAAAATAAACAAGTGGAGCGTAAAAAACTGCCTGCACGAAATTAGCTCCGAACTTGCCCATAACCCGCTCGTTTCTTCTATAATAGCACATTGATTCTGTCGTCCTTTGTCATGCAGCCTACATCGGGCTGCCTTGAAACAATAAATATTTTATGACTATGACAGCAGAAGATTTAATGGCAATGAAAGCCATGTCCGACGGAACCGACATGAGTTCCTACGAGCACTTCATGGTGGCTGAAAAAACAGCAAAGAGACCCAGCGGAACATCAATTGCAGCTATCACTATCGGTAGTGCAGCCTTGTTGACTGGTATCGGAGCTTGGATTTTCGGTGGCGTTTATGCCGCACAGGGAAGCAAAGCTAACCAAAGAGACATTGACCGACTGGCTCAACTGGCTATTGCAGAACGCGCAGAACGTGTAAATCAGCAACCTCGCATGATTGACTACGTAAATGTTCAGACAGGCGCTACGGCTAACGCTTTGGCGGGAGCAGGAGCAAGCGCATACGCACAGGCAGAAGCACAGATCGTGGCTGACCGTTTGACTGGTCGCTCACAGATGTGTCCGCAGCCCGTAGCATTGTACAGCGCACCGCAGCCTTGCGGATGTCCTTGCAACGGCTAATTGCATTTCGGTATCGGGGAAGGGCGCACTAAGCCTTTCCCTTTTTACAAAAAACATTGCTACTTATGTTTTGGAGAAAGAAAAAATACAATATGGAAATGCTGAAAATGATAAAGCCTACCAGTAAGGTTGCACTGAAAATGCAAACTCTGATGATAGCCAAAGGAAACGTAGAGGAAGCGGAGAAGCTGTATGATTTTCTCGCTAAGGACATGGAAGAACTGCCTACGTTTGATATTGTTCCTCCCACAACCATGCAACAGGTGAGGGATACCGCCGGAACGATATTCGGCTGGGTGAAAGAAAATCAAAACGATATCATGCAAGGCATAGAGTTCTTGAAAAGCCTGAAAAAAGGAGGTGGAATGCCGCCTTCGGGTGCTGCTCCAGTATCACCGCCTCTGCCTCCGTTGTAATTAAAACAAATGTACTATGAAAGGATTTGAAATAAATTTTAAAGTATATGCCGATACGCAGGAAGAAGCGGATGCAGCCTCAAAGGCATTGCAGAACTTTGTAAACGAACATGCTGCCGAGGGAAGAGCGGTAACAGCACAAAAGCTGACAGAGTGCGTTCTTAAATGGAAAGACAACCTGTTTGTAAAAAATCAAATCATCAAATATTTTAAATAACAAAACAATATGAACGAATACATACAAGCCATTTACGAGATAGCAGTATCAAACAATAAGTTCCTGATAGCTACGGAACAACGGTTGATAAACATTGAAGCAAAACTCGATGTGCTGCTGGGTGTAGGAACGCCTGATTCTGTAAAAGAGATGAAGAGCCGGGTGCCGGCTCCAAAGAAATACCCTCAATCAGCAGAGGAACCCGTTGCTGAATAATATTAATAAAAAAACGATTCATTATGAGCTGTTGTAAAAACAAATCGGGACAAACCTCCGTATTGGAGCTTGTCCCCGTAGCCACAGGGACTACGACACCATCCCCAATAATGTATTACATTGACCTGATTCATTATCTGTGTCGTAACCGGAACATCTGTATCACCGCCCAATATCCTTTAAGCGGGACCATGAGGGCCGTTTTGAAGTCTATTGATTCTTTAGGCGGAAACCTTTATTCGCTGTCTATCCAATTGGTAGGTTCGGTAAGTTATCTGCCATACGTATGCGGATGCAACAATTGTGACGTATGCCCGCAGACGGATACAGTGTTCACTTCAATTACCGTACCGTTCTATTCAACCACAGTACCCACATCCGCAACGCTTACCGTTACGCCTAATGTGCTGGTAAGTCCTACCAACGTACAAGACTGCTGCACGAAAACAAATGCGGTGGAAATAGAGTTCGGCCTGACTGTCACAAGCCCTGCTCCTGCGCCTGCCGTAGCTGCATTGCTTGGTGAAGATGAAAGCTTAGCAAACGAAACCAAATCATCCAAAAACAAGTAGTGTATGATTGGGGATGCAATGATAATAACCGTTTCCGTATGCCTGTTCATCTATTTGGGACTTTTCGATGCCATATCAGGCATTTTGAAAAGACTTGTTCCGGTAAACCCGGAGAAGATAGGACACTTATCGGAGAAGCTGAAATGCAGCAAGTGTATCAGCTTTTGGCTCACGCTGGCTTACAGCATTGCATGCGGAGATCCGGTTATTCGTTGCATCCTTGTTTCTTTTCTGTGTGCCTTGGCCGCACTATGGATTGATTTGCTTTTGGCTTATATAAACAAAAAATACGATCGGTTATGGGAAGATTTGTAATTGTAAAACCAAAGCCCGCAAAGACGGTTAAATGCCCGTCATGTGGAAAGAAATAACAATATGAGCAACAAGAAGATTATGAAGTATTGCATGGACAAATACCTCAACGAGTGTATAGGTAACTGCAAGGATGACGGTGTCAAGGCTCTTTTGCTATTACAAAAAGACATTGAAAAGAACAACGAACATCACCTTCGCCAGCAGGACTTGTTGCTTCAAATAATCAGAAAGCAAAGCAAGCCCAATTTTTGGCGGGAGGTAGGGGCAAACCTTACCGGAGACGCCATTTTTGAGGTGTTTCTAAGAGGTGCAAGCAGGATATTCAGATAAAAAACATACTACTTAATTAAAAGAAAGGGAAAAGATCATGACTATTTATGAATTGATAGAAAAGTACGGCAAAGGCAAGGGTGAAGCTGTAATGATAGAGAGCACCCGCATTCTTTCGGATGTGCTGGAGCCGATGAAAGAGAAAGAGCCTAAAAAGTATTGGCTGGCGTTGAGAAAGCTGTACGGTGCCATGAGCGGATGCCATTACAATGAAGAGTTTGCCATGCACGATGTTGCCGATATGGAATACACAGACAAGGAAGGCAACGAACACAAGGGTGGATATTGGACGGTAGATCAGATAGAGGAAGCCACCAAGAACAAGAATTTCCCGTCAGGATGTACCCGCTGGGATAAATACGTAGCCTTTAATGCTTTTTGGGCCGATCTGTGCAAGGTTTTGGATGGAGAGGATATTATCGAAGCGGCGTATGCCTTTTGGTTTGACGATGAAGATTGGATGCCGGGAGATAATAAAATATGGTCTTATATGTGCCTAAAATATAGCTATGAATGAACAATTAGACATATTGATTAAGCAGTCGGAAGACTTACCGCACTGGATGTTCTGCCGACTGCTTGCTATGATGCAATGGAACGTGCTCTAAAGATAGCCGAGGACGTTATTTGCAATGCTATACCGCTTATTGTTGCGGTAAAACTGGCTATGCTGTTAACCCTGTGTCTCTAATTCTTTCACATCCTCCAGTGCCCTATACAGTATGTATATGGTACTCATATTGTTTTTAAACAAATCTGTGCTCCCTTCATCTACATATTGCGCGTAATCAAACGCCAGTTCTACAAGTTCCTTTCTAAGCTCTTCAGGAGCTATAATGTCTCTAAAAAATTCACCCATTGCGCTGACGTCATATTGCTTTTTAGCAAGTATTGTATTTCTTTCCATGATGAATATTTGTTTTAGGTTTTAAGCGGGCAGGCTGATTTACAGTGGGGGTCGGTAAAACGCAGACCCCCTTCTTGTATAACCTATTGCCTTTTTCTGATTTTCAATAAGCTATATTATTAGTTAGTTTCTCCTATGAAATGAAACCCTAATACGGCCAATAACTCATCAAACTTACTTTCGTACCATAATGGTTGAGTGCCTTTCGGATTGTTCGGGTTTACTTGGTTTTCTCCAAAAGAAAGACCTTTCTCTGTGATTGACTTGAATTTCTTCTTTTGCCCGTATGATGATTTTCTTTCCAGTTCGCACAGGTAACCTTTTTCCATTGCTACCGTATTAAATTCACGTGCGGATATTTGAGTTTTCCGTTCTTTCAATAGGTCGGTTGCTGATTTTAATATTCCTTTTGACGGGGTGTAGTCGGGAAGTGGCAAGTTTAATGGTTCTGCTACTTTTCCAAGCAATGCCAACTTTGAAGCATCATTAAGATTTAGCATTTCGCTCACACCTTTTATCCATTCAAGGCTGACACGAATTTTTGTTGTTAGAGTTGGTTCACGCTTGATTTTAGATTGATAAATCATTGGCTTAGCTTTTCCTGTTTCCAACGCGTCCCAACGAAGGACTAACTTCGCTCTTGTCGCATCTTCAAACTTAGAAGCTATATACATACATTCTTTGTAATCCAATTCGTAACATGGCTGCTGTCTGTTCCATTGGTCAACATAAGAGGTCAGCGCAAAATTGCGCCCACCTTCTTTCACCCATGCTGGTTCCATATCACGAATGGAGCGCATAACATCTTTGTGGTTTCTACCTGCGAGCTCTGCAATTTCAAGCGAGCTCATTGTTTTCTTGTTTGAATTTAATTCATTTGCCATTTTTGTAACGTTTTATGGCATTGCAGAAAAGAAGACGGTCTGCAATTAACCCGTCGTTACACATACCTTAGTGGCAGTTGGGAAGCTGTTAACTTTCCTCACAGGTTTGCAGACCGTTGTATTATATATACAGCGTACTTACAAGCATAAAAAATGCCTGCACAAAGCAGACAACCGCCTGCCACTAAATATGTGTAACGCTGCAAATATACGCCCTTTTTCTATAACGCCAAATAAAAAACTTAATATTTTACTTTAACCGTATGATTTCTACCCCATACCATCGCATTATACAGCGAGGCGGCATATAGTTTAATCTCTTCGTTGCTTTCTAAGAACTCCACCTTTAGCGCTTCTTTCATTGCGGTGGTATAAAGGTTTTGGTCTAATGTATTATCTTCCATTGCTTTTGTTTACTGTTAATAATTCGTTCAATCTCTCGAATATCTTCTCTCTTTCTTCATAGGTGGCTTTTCTCGTTTCGTAAAAAGAACCAAACAATCTAATGTTTTCTCTTCCCGAACTGGCTATATATGTATGATATTTATCAAAATTATACACCAGGTAATCGCCTTTGTCGAACGAATCAACGACAATAGGATTAAGCCCGGCAACATTGTTCATCAGCTTCTCAACTTCATTGCGGTTCAAAAAGCATTCTACCCACTGCTCGTTATCTCGATTGATTATATGGCCGTCATAGGTAACGGCCACCTCGTATGTATCTTTCCCGTTTGACTGAAACGGCCGCCCTCCTAAAAGCACGCTGATGCCATAACCATTCTCAAACTCAACCACTCCTTGCATGTACTTATCAGCATCACTCGTCAATCTTATTTTTTTGATAAAATTTACCTCTTCCTCTGTGAAGTAAGGCTTAAACTCTATATCAGAGAAACTGTATTTTCTTTTAATATCTTTCATAATTACAAGTTTTAATTATCTGCATTTCACTTTTGTAAGCCCGTATTTGGCTAATCTTAGATACACCGTCCTGACGCTTACATTCAATATTTCGGCCATTCTGCGGGGAGCTATGCCGTCCTCCTTGTACATCTTTGTAATGTTCTCCTGTGAGAGAGGGTCAACAAATGCTTTCCGGGGTTCGGCTATTCCCATTCGTTTACGCGCCACTGCTGCATACGCTTCGTTTTGCTTATCCCTTGTTACGTAGATAACGGTAGTGTTGCTAAGGCGCAGAGGAACCAAGTTCTTTTCAAGCTGTTTGCGCTCCTCTATCAGGTGTTCCGCATCTCCGTTGACTGTCGTGTCTACTTTCTTGTATTGCTCAGGCAGATGGACATGTCTGTCTCTTAGTTTCCTTTCGGTTGCTCTCATGATCATTTAATTTTGTAAAACAAAAAGCCCGAACGGTTAGGCTCGGGCATGAAAAAGGCGGTGTTCCACAAGTTCACCGCCTTTTGCAATAAATATAAAATTAAATACTATATTGAATTTTTCGTTCGCTTCGATTTATAAAGAAAAGCTCCAGCCACAGCAGCAATTGCTCCTACCGCAATGCTCCCTCCGACAGCAGCGTGTCCTAAATAAATGGCGTAAAAAGATAATCCGGACAAAATAAGGACACAAATAAAAGCAAATATAATAGAAATCTTAGCCGTAAGTATAATGCCTTTTGATAATTTAGAATCTTCCGCATGCCTATGGTCCATTTCTTTTTCTGCCATTTTCAAGATTCTTTCCGCAGCCCCCGGTACAATATGATCGTATTTTGCCAAATCTTCGGGAAGAGGAAGCGGACCTGAATAATGTCTCTCATGGCTTATTTGAACCTTAGCAGGTTCCTTCTGCTGATTTGTATTTTTCATAAGCCCTTCTTATATCATTACCTACATTATACCAGTCTGAACGCATTCTTTCCAAGTCGTTCTTTTCCTTTCTTCGCCTATCGTACTCTTCTATGGGATTTTCATTCAGTGAGAAGAAATACAATATTCCCTTTAAAAAAGTGTGCATAAGGCTTTTCCTATTGTTTTTTTCTTCCATGATTAATGTTACTATTCAAATTTCATACAAATAACGTAATTTTTGCACGTTCAAGTATCAAATGTGCTGATTTTAACAGGTTATAAAACAACTTTTAACTAATAGTATATACCATTGGCTGTATTTTTTGTTTTGTCAATGGTAAGCGGATATATCCAAAACATTCCAAATACTTTTCTTTCTTGGTAGATAGTAAGAAAGTGGCGTAATGCTGTTTTAAGGGGATGTACAGGCATCCTTTTTTTTACTCATGGTTTATCACATCTTACATATCTAACTCCTAATATATTCAACGTCCCTCGGCAATGAGGACAAATGTTTTTGCAGTAATAAGACCCTATTACCACTGCCGGATCTTTAACTGGTGCAAAAGTGCACAAATGAGACAGACTCGTATCTACCTTTTTATATCTTCTTAATTTACTCATAATTCTATATGTAAATGATAAGTATTAATAATAGCAAACAAGTAAATAGCCACAGTAATAATACAGTCTATACATACGGCCCAACTACCGAGGCGGTAGAATCTTGATAAAGACAAAGCCATCACCGCCAAAAATAAAACCCATTGACTTGTCATTAGTCCTGCCATTAATGTCATCCACTCAAAAAGATCCAAAACGCTCATTAAAAGAAGCATAGGGTGCTTTTTAAAATATGTATTCTTATCTTCTTTGGGAGAATGTATATATTCGTATGTACGAGAATAAACCCTCTTACAGTTTAAGGCTTTCATGATTTCGTATAAAGCCAAAATACCTACAAATAAAAAAAATATATGCTTCATTACTATCTCTCCTTATTAACTTTATCACAGAACTCCATTAACCCTTCGTGTTCTTCTTTGGATATTTCTTTCCAAAAAGTGATTATACACACGCACCCGTAATCTTTATACAAATCACGCATCATGCGATTTAAATCAAAATCACCATCTTCAATCGAGCATACATCGCAGCATATTCCACCTGATTTGGATCGATAAGTATAGTAATAGTATTTTTTAATATCAATATTTCTTTCCATGTTTATATGGTATTAATTCGTTATATCTTTGTTTCTGCTCAATGTGCCAGAGCAAATCTATGTCAAGATGCTTGGCAAGCCCGAAAATCTTAATTAGAGAGTAGGATATATCTCTATCAATAAGATTTTTAGTAATATTGAAAATAGACTCTGTAAATGTTTTGCCAATGAATATGTGCGAATATTCTTCAAGCACTTCATCATCCAAACAGTCATTCTCCAACTTAATTTCACGCAGTCCGCACAAATCAAGCAGGCGGATAACGGCATCGGTAAGCTCATCAGGAACTGTATCTTTGACGTGTCTTTCAAACGAGCACTTAAATCGTTTTTCTTCTTCCACTAATGCGGAATAACGGTTAAACTCACGCTCAAAAGTCAATATACCTTTGAAGTATTTCCCTTTTCTATCTGCTTCCACTGCTTCCATAAGCTCGGATATGACAAGACAGAGGCAATGTTCGTTACTCAATTCTTCATCATGAAAACCATGTTCACAGGCGGTTTTATAGGCGCGATCGCGCAATTTATTTAAATTCATGTTTACTATTTTTAAAGTTTCTCATGTATTCACAATCTTCATCACATTCTCCAGACTTTAATGCGCAACTGGGTATATATTCTCCAAACTTATACTCAAAGTTATAACACAGCTTTTTGTATTCTTCCCGTCTGGCTTTGCTCATATTAGCTTTCATCTTAGCCTTGATTTGTTCCGACAAAACATCTTGTGCTGCTTTATCGAAAGTTATACATTTGATTTTTTCCATATCAATTATCTATTAATTTATTACTCAGCCAATTAAGCATTACAAACCATTCGTGATTGTCGCCTTTGACTATAAACATCATAGTATCATAGATAGCATTTATAGTACATATAGGCATAAACAATATTATAAATATAAAGCGTTTTAGTGCATTCATTTAGATTAATCTGTTATTTCTTTATCAATTAATATTCCGTTTCTCTTATCGTAATTCCTCATGCGAGGACATTTACCGTCACATTTCATATTCACATGCACATTGTTTGCTATGCCCGATATGAACGACTTTTTATAGCACTGCCCGCTGTAATGGCTGTAATGTTTGCAGCGTTCCCGGTATTCGTTTCTATTCATGGCTAATAAACTAATTCAAATTCGTAAACGAAAACATAAGGGTTGGATTCCCATGTGCCTTTGCCGGATACTTTATCTATGAGGGCGGCAAAGGCTTCACGAGGGGTGCAATAAGGTTGAATGTCTCCTTTGTAATAATAAACATCCATAAAATGTGTATCTGCACTTCCGCATTGTCCTTTATAAATTCCTTCCTTAAAGCAATCTTCATCGGAAATGTTTTGCAACCGTTCTATCTTGATGTTGGTAATACGGATGTGATGGGGCATGAGGTCAGCGCGGACAAACATTTTATTAAAAAATCCGCTTCTCTTTGGCATTATAGGATAGCCATCTTCGTCCAATTCGTAATCAGGCATATTACCACAATCGCCATAGCTTTGCGCAATGGCAACAACTTCGCCAACCTTGTACGGAGAGGTAATAGTATCACAATAATATTCGGATGATATTTTGTCCTTTATGCCAAAATAAGTATTATCATCATCAGTTTTTAGTTTTTGTGATTCAGGAACTTTGACTATTACCATATCAGGACAACTGCACTTCCAATAGTGTAACTTTTTATCTGCTACAATTCTCCTTGTCATAGTCTTCCGACCTTCCAATACGGCTTGGGTTAAGCAGTATTTATCATTAAACATTATTTTCTTAGCCATAATCATATTAATCATTAAACAAATCAACAGCTTTCGCAACCCAATACCATATCACGAAATAAAAGGCGTATTTGGCTAATCTTTCGCAAGATAGTGAAGGCTCTAACCCGGCTATGAAATTCCACGTATTATACTCATATACACAAATTAGATATGATATAATGATAGAAACCAGTATATATATAAATCTTCTCATAATCATATAAGTTTTAACGCTTCCTGTAATCCTGCTTCAAGTGCTTCTTCGTAGGATTTATAATGCAACAAAGGTCTGTCGGATAATCCTACCAAGTCATGTTCCGGAATTGTCAGTATATCATATGTCCAATAGCCTCCATACATATAAGATATTTCAACATGCATACCTTTGATTTCACGCAGCCATTTAGCAGCAATCGACTGAGTTGGACGAGAATATGCACCTTTAGGCAAGTCCTTATTGGTTCGGAACACAGATTGCATCATCCGACCATTATCTTCCCTGATAATATCTTTACAATACTCATTAAACCCTTTCTCTCTCAGCATTTTCGCTGTCTCCAATGTTACAAGTTCTTCGGTCATGGCTATTCCTCCTCTTCTTTAAAATATTCAATCAGTTCGTCTACGGTAGCCTTATGATAATTAGATAAATCAAAGTCGTTTGGTATCCCAAAGAAATTCATTCCAGATAAACCACCTTCTTTGAAATTATCACGATATATTCCCCAATCGCCTCTACCGTTGGTGAACAGTTGGTTGTTGTCTGTATCATCTCTCAATGCAGCAATTACAATGAAAAGTTCCTCGTTAGTACCACAATCAATTCTTCCAGCACAGTTCCATGTGTGATGAGGATTTGTATCATCAAAAACTTCTTTAAGAATAACATGATAATTGCAGTTAACTGGTGATGTAACAATACAAAACCTTTCATCTTCGATTACATCAGTAGAATGGTTGTATCCTAATTTTTCCAACTTCTTCCTTAATTCCGGTGTGTTTTTACGTATAAACGCTGGTGTTGTAAATCCCATAGTTATTCCTCCTTTTCTATTTTAATATCTGTTACTTTGCCGCGATTGATAAAACTGCCACAGCTAAATAAATCGGCCATACATACTGCACAATCTACCTCTGCGCATTTCTCGTATATAGGGCATAAGTCGCAACGAATATAACCATATGCAGCTTCATGCAGCACCCCGTCTATTATTATTCCGTTCTTTACTTCCATAATTAAAACGTCAAGATTATTTTTGTTTTTATTCTTACAGGCAAAGCAGATAACGTAGATTTTTCACTTTCCCTGCGTATATAAATCATATTATTGACTTCTAAACCTATTTCAGCTTCAAGGTGTTCTAAAATATGAGCTATTTCCATTTCAGCTTTCTCTTTCTTGTTTTTTACTTCTTTTATATCCATGATTATTCTCCTTTCAGTTTCTTTATCATATTATCAGCACAATCAAGCGCTATAATTATCGGTGCTTCACGTTTAGAATATGTGCCGCAAAAAGCAGGGTTGCTTAGAACTCCTTGCATTGCAGCCTTTGCCAGTTCATAACGCCTCTGTTCCCAATCAATGATTCCATCATCTTTCAAAACCTCAACTAAACTATTATGAATAATCGGGTCCGTAGAACCAATCTTGGCATAGAAACGACATTCAACATCAATTATTTCTCCAGTTTCTTTTATTCTCGCTTTCATTGTTCACCCTCTTTAAAATATATCCATTTTCAATACACCAGCAAAACATCTCGTAGGCTGCATCAATCAGAGAGTTGTCAGTGAAATGTTTTAGGCAGTCATCAACATCCTCTATGTTGCGGTATGCTATGGTATCTCTTTCAATCATCCATGCAAATAATATTTGTTTGGACGGAAATGGATTCAAATAATGTGGCATCTTGTCGAGAATGTCCTGCAAGGTGTAAGCAGGGTATTCATATTTCATATTCGGTTGAGAAACGAAGAGAGTAGGCCTTTCCTCTAAGGCGAGCACTCCATTGAAAAAAGATTCAACCGTAGGCAAAAACTGCCAGTGCATACTTGCATCACTCGTATCCAAGCCAAGCTCCCGCAGGTGCTTCATCTGATCTATTGATAATACTTGTTTTGATTTCATATCTAATCTTTTTTTTAAACACTCTTACATAAAGCATTAAATTTGAATTTATCACAGTTTATAGTATCTCTGTTAAATCTGTCAGTGCATTTATAATAATGCTTACAGTTGTAACAAACCCTTTCAATCTTTTGTTTTTTCTTTACTTTAGGATATTTCATATCTCAATCTCCTTTCTCTTTAATCCGTTCCAGTACATCCTTGTTGGCTTCGAGTATCTCATCGAAAGAGGGGATGGGCATCCGGGTAATTTCTTCGTAATATCCTGAACGAAGACGCTCTTCGACAAGACTTGGAGGAATTTTGTTTAGCAAATCCGCCACTGCGCCTTTAGGAAAATACATGTGAAATCCCCTGAGTGAAAACACATTTTTTCTATAAATAAGTTTGCGCCCACCACATTATTGTTTAACACTCTCTCCAAGCGTGCAAGGAACTTTTTATCCCTGTACGCTTGATACTTCTGTAATAGTTTTTTAATCATAATATATTATTGTAAGTTAATCTTCCACCTCAACAAATTTACCGTTTACTAATCTATACCAAGTATCAGCCTTGATATTCTTGCCGTCAACTACAACAGCTTTCCAATCGGAAACATCGTACGAGCTTTCTTGCTCCTCTGCTATAACCAAGATAGACCCTATACCTCCTCTGACCTTTACATTTGTTCCTCGAGCCACCGCTAAACCGTTATTTCCAGTTGATGAACTACCTCTTGATGTCGCAGCACCTCTATCACCAGCGGTAGCAGCACCACTATAACCAGCGGTAGCAGCACCACTATAACCAGCGGTAGCAGCACCATAATTACCAGCGGTAGCAGCACCTCTATCACCAGCGGTAGCAGCACCATAATTACCAGCGGTAGCAGCACCTCTATCACCAGCGGTAGCAGCACCACTATAACCAGCGGTAGCAGCACCACTATCACCAGCGGTAGCAGCACCTCTATCACCAGCGGTAGCAGCACCACTATAACCAGCGGTAGCAGCACCTCTATCACCAGCGGTAGCAGCACCACTATAACCAGCGGTAGCAGCACCACTATAACCAGCGGTAGCAGCACCATAATTACCAGCGGTAGCAGCACCTCTATCACCAGCGGTAGCAGCACCATAATTACCAGCGGTAGCAGCACCTCTATCACCAGCGGTAGCAGCACCACTATAACCAGCGGTAGCAGCACCACTATAACCAGCGGTAGCAGCACCATAATTACCAGCGGTAGCAGCACCTCTATCACCAGCGGTAGCAGCACCATAATTACCAGCGGTAGCAGGAAACCCCGGATTTGCATTATTCCTATTAGTGCACCGTTCCTTTACATAAGATACGGTTGCTTTCACAAGCCCTTTTATATCGAGTTTTGCTCCGATATGTATTTTAGAACAAGCGATCTTTGTATCATCCTCATCCGCATCCATATAACCGCTTCCCTCAACTTCGTGAAACTTATTCATACCTATATAAGCAGGCGGATAATATCCAAAGACATCCAATGGATGAAGACAAAAATGAAATCCATTTTCGCAAGCTCCTATTTCTCCTTCCTCCTCGTAGTCCTTGCCTTCTTCGTATTTAAACCCTCGGCATGTCATATCTGGATTAAAACCCTTGTATCCTTTTATTTTGGTAAACTCCTTTGGCAGAGTAACGTTATCCGGAAGATTTGCTCTAAGTATCATGTACGCCATATAATTTGTATCAAATCCGGCTATTCCTGTACCAATAGCGGTGAGAAGAAATTCCTTTTCCGGATGCTCTTCAGCAAACTCTCGGAAGTTTCCTAAATAGGTTATTAACTCTTCCTCCGTTACTTTCTGCATATCCTTATCCAACGTTGGAATGGCGTAGGATTGGCCTTGTATGCCTTCTGCCTGCCCCATCACTGCACCAAATTTTTCTACGGCTAATCTTGCTGCCCCTCCGGCATGATTACCGTTCATGTTTGAGCCAAAAACGAATATCTGATTTTCTGTAAGTTCCTGAATATTATCAGGAGTTAATTTCTTTTTCATAATATATTGTTGTTAGTTTAATTTATTCGTACATATTTACCTGCTATATCACACGTCCTTAGCACTTCTGCATTTTCTTCTCCAAAAGCAATGAGGTAGGTTTAGCCGAACGTTCAAATTGTGTATTCATATTATATATTTCACTTATCGGCATAGATTAATTCTTTATATCATTATTATCAATATTCATAAAAGACAATATATGAGCTATAACATCTACCGTCCATCCGTTACCAAGCATTTTGTAAATCTGCGTATCCGAACACTTCCATTGATACCAGGATGGAATGGTTTGGAGGCGGGAGCATTCAACAGGAGTAAGTCTTCGTATCCTAATATCCGTTTTGCCTTCAAATAGTCCTCCAGCGTTATTTCCACGACTGCGTTGTAAAATCAGATTATCTTTCTGAACGCTTGCCAAACAATTTGTTTTGTTATCTAAGCGGGGTTCCAATTGTTGTATATTTACTCTTTTCTCTTTAATTTTACCCGCCTCGTAGTCTTTACGGATAGATTTACCGTATTCAGTTCGATTTGGCGTCAAACAAGAGTATTCACGTCCATGCATAGCAACACAAATCAAATCCATGTCTGAATGATTGCCTCCCGAATGTGCGCCAGCCGTAAAACAAGAAGATTTTTTTTGGTTTTTACTTATATTCCCATCAATATTTATTTTTATAAATTGATAGTTATGCTTCTTATCAAGCAATCTTCCAGTAGCTGCTATTTGAGTAGGTGACTTACTATCTATGGATATAAACGTAGTACCCGAATCGAAAGACATCTGTCCCGAATTATTTTTCGTAGTAAGACATCCAGTTTTAGACGGGTTTATTTGTGGAGTAAAGCATTTATGTGGCTTATTCATTCGGTCAATCACCGCCTGCGAAACATAATACTTCTCATCCACCACCTCTTCCAAAACATCACGCAACAGAATCCCTTTATCCGCCGGTTGCGGAATATCCGAATGAAGCTCTCCAAACAATCCTATTTGCTTTGTTCGTATGTTCGTCCAATACCATCTATCTCTATTTTGAGCACTCACCAAATTGGAGTTGATGTTTACCGGAAACACTCCGCAGTATTCAGATATAACCCTCATGTGAGACTTCTTCATGTTCACATTCTCAAGAAGAAACAATACATTTGGATTAAACGAACGTACATGATTCAAAATGTCGATAAACACAAAAAACAACTTACTACGCGGATCATCAAAAGCCAACTGCTTTCCGGCAAAACTAAACCCCTGACAAGGAGAACCTGCTAAAATCAAGTCTAATGACTTCCAATCAATATTCCATTCTCTCCACTTGGTTACATCACCAGGCTGGACGGTATCAGGAAAATTCAGCTGTGTTTGGGATATGGCATACTTGTCTATCTCGGAAGCATAATATACATCCGGGATAACACCAAGCTGTTTCAATGCTATTTGACCGCATGACATTCCATCAAATAGGGAAAGTACTTTCATTTATTCTCCTCCTTAGCCTTAACCTTGCGTATTAGCGAACGGGCCTTGTTTCTCACAAGCTCCGTAATATCATCCGCACTGTCTGCAAATGAACACTGATAGACATTGTCCGTACACTCCGACATGAACTGTACATGGGCCTTAGCTTCTTTACCTACCTGCATTATCTTATCATACATCTCCAATCGGTAATCAGGATGATATTTCTTAAGAACTTGGTTAAAGTCCATTGTGAACGTCTCTATCATGTCGCAGATCAGAATAATCGCATTGGTGCAAGTATTGATATACTCCCTGTCTTCGGGCGACATATCAGACATGAGGCTCTGCATATTCTCCGTTTCACCTTCGTAGCTGTCAAGATATTCACGTATTACCCGATCCTCTATCTTTTGCATCTTTTCCTTTAGCAAAACAGCCTTGGCATATTGCCTGTTGATTATATACTGGGAATGCTTGTTCTTTAGAGCAATCATTTGGCTGTCCTCCCTAATTGCTCTTCTCATTCTCTCTAAGACATCTTCGGGTAAGTCGTTTATAGTTAGTTTTTCCATTATTATGTTATATTTTTATCAATTACAATAATATCCGCTACACAGCAATATTCTCCGTCTATCCTCCATGAAGAATAAACCGGATATCTTCTGTTGAACAACGGACATCGCCTGCACCGGGGAAGAGTTCTTTTGTCTTCGATTCTCCCGGTGCAGAGAATTGGGTATCCCTGAATATTCATTGTTTTCTTCTTATCTGTAAAAATCCGCGTTTCTCACATTCACGCAGCAACTCCATATCTTCATCCTTTATATCACATGGTGTTTCATGGTTGATGCTCATATAGTCTGATATTCCAAACTTTCGGCATATATCGTGATAGAAACGTTTGTTTCTGCCTCTTGCGGTCCAGCATACTGTTAGCTTCATATTGGCAACACATTAGGATATTTCTTGTAATACAAGTTTGTAAGTGCAGATTTTAATTGCTGGTAATTCTTTACTATTCCTATCTCTATCCATTGCGCAATATTCATTTCGAGTTCGTATAACTCCCTCAATTTGCTTTCGTCTGCAAATTTGTTTCTCATTTCACTTTCATGCTTCCCGTAGACTATGATATTAAGAGAACGGGCGAGGTCTTTTACCTTTTCTCTGAATATATCTTCGGGCAGGATAGATTTTACTGCTTTACACATCGTCGGATAAGCATCGCCCGAAAGATTGCGGAATTTAATCATTTCGTCTTGAATGAATTTTAAAACCTTTACTTTGAATGTAGGATTTAACCACATGGCAAAATCTAAAAACATAAGAGGTGTCATCCATGTACCTCCATTCTTTCCTCTTGTAACAACAACAATAGATTTTGGAAAGTCTTTATAATCACCACTTTCTAAAAGGCGGGAATTCCCGTCTTTAAATTCGGGCTCTTCCATGAGAGCTTTAACAAATTCTCTTGTTTCTTTTAACCTGAGATAATCTCCGATTTTCTTGGCATTATTTTTATTAACACTATTCCATTGCGCAAGCAAATTTGTACAGTCGAATTTTCCATCACAAGTTCGTTGTGTTACTTTAAAACCGCCCATTGGACGAACCATTATTTGATTTGTTTTCATATAATAAATTTTAGATTTTACTCAATAGAAAAGTTTCTCTCCCTTTTTCCGGAAAGTGAGGTAGCCCGCATATAGGCTACCCAACACGATAAGTATTTCAATCATGGCTTTACGGTTTGATTATTCCTGTCCGCCTGAATTCATCCCACTTGTCGTACTGCTTCGTCTTTACGAGGAAAGAGAAGCATGAGCATTTTAGTTCTATTTCCCTGCGTTCGCTCCACCTTGTCCATTTGAGTATTTCTTTCGTTTGTTCCAGTTCCTTTTCAAGCATTGCAATTTTCCGCTTGTCGGCTGCACTTGACTTTACAACCTTCGGGGCAATCTCGTTCACCTTGTGAAATACTTCACGATACACATCAAATACAGGACGAACCTTGCGGGCAATGAAGTATTCAAGGCAAGAGACGGAGAGGTGGTATTCTATTGTTGGCCTGCCGCCTTTGGGGTTTTCCGCTTTTTGACGGAAAAGTTGATAATCAATGTCTTGGATGAAGTTCTTAGTTAATTCTTTAGTCGCATTATCTTTTCTTGAATAGGCAAGCATCCAGCAACTATCAAGGTTGACAGGGTAGGGAACATCCAATTTTGAAAGTTCCAAAATGGCTTTAAAATAGCGTTTGATTTCTTCGGTTGAAGAAGATAGGGATAAGGTTGTTGCTTTCTCGTTAGCAGCTAACGTAGATTGTGGGGTACATATTATTCTCCCATTCTCTAATTTCACGTTCTTGGTCATGTGATGAAATTTGAGTTATGTATAAAAAGAAAGCTGTCCGCTTCCCTGTTTTGTCCGACCAAGAACACTACACAAGATTAATGCGTAGCCACATAGGGAAAACGAACAGCCTTTTATCTTTGCGGATACAAGCAGTCGAATGGATATAAAAAATCCACGCAATAATCTTATATGTCATGTTCTTGGTCTTGAACACCGCAAAGATACTAACTCAAATCAAAACGCCAAAGGAAAAGCCTATTTTTTATCAAACTTATGCAACCTGTTATACTTGTAATTTCCTATCTCGAATCTATTCTCAAAGAATATGTTGTTTATCTCGCACATCTTCATATAATCGGCATTGGCATACAAATCTCCTCCGGCTATTCTTGCAAGAAGTATTTCTTTATATTCCTCGCGAGATATGTTTTCGGACGTATCATTATCGGTACTTACATCATTGAAAGAATGTATTATCTCGTCACGTTCTTTATCGTAGGTGGCAAACCAGTTCATTATTACAGAGCCGTCAATGCGTCCGTAAAACTTACCGTATGCCGAATTTTCGCGTGCACGTTTAAAGCAAAGACATACATCTTCAATACGGAAATAGTAGTATTTCTCAAGAATAGAGTTAACGACGGAAGCGACTTGATAATCATTCATATCTTCCCTCGTTCTTCCATAAAACAAAAGTGTTCCTTCGATAAATTTTACAAGGACGGCCTTTATGCAATCCGCATTAACGGATTTCCATTGTGACAGCTGGATTGGCGGAGAATTAATCGCTTGTTTAATGGTTGTTATCTCGCTACTGATGTTCTTGCAGATAGCTATCAGCTGCTTGGAAGATAGAACCGCTATTTCCTTGCTTGTTAGTGTAATTTCTGTTCCCATTATTTCTAAAGCTATTATTACTCCAGCGCGCTAATCTCTTACTAACCTCGAATGTCTTTTCTTTCTCAAACCTCATTTTCCGTCCCCCGCACTCAGACCAGTATTCATAAAATTCAATCAGCATATAATCAGGATATTGACCTTGATAAAGAAGCACTTCTGCCTTAAACTTCTCCTTTCGTTCATCTATATTCTTTAATCCTGCAATTTTATGATTATAGCTAAACCCCGCTGTGAAAGCTTCCTCTAAAGACTTATCTTTATTATTGCATGCCCATTCATGGGCTATTCTATTTATTTCCATATAAACATTTTTTATACTCATCTATATCCCCAAATGAATCATCGGAATTTTTATTATTTTTTCTTTATTGCAAAATAGAGTAACGCAAGCCCGTTCCATATAACATGAGCAAGCGGATGAAGCCCGCTTTCTTCGTCTTTCGTTTCACCTTTTCGATATGCTACCAAGTGCCGAAGAAGCGCAGAATAATATCGGTTTTCCGCATCAGGAAGATTCTGCCAGCTATTAGGAGCGTACTTTTTTGCTCCAAAGTGATATACCTTAACTACTTCCTCTATCAAATCCAGCGGAAGCAAATCCCAGCGGAGTTTGTCGTCTTTGTAGTCATTCTTAAATGATTCTGCCATAGTTATACATCTTTTATAAATCAACCTCTTCGATTACAAACTCTATCCTCGGGTTAAGTTTGTCAACCAGTTTTCGCGCATGTATTTCTACACATTGACGGTCATTCTTTATTGCTTTACACGATTGAAGACAATCAAGTAAAATTTTAAAAGCATTGTCAAGATCAGGACGCAAGTTTTCGTGGTACACATCTACTTTTATCTTGAAGAACCCTTTTATTTTTTTGTCTCGAATGCCGCATTGTACATAAAAAGTTTTTTCGTACTCTTTAAGAACTTTCTGCTTAGCCAAAGAACCATGACCGTACAATGTAACAATCTTGTAACAATTGGATTTACTCGGTATCTTCCCCCTTATTATCTGTTTATCATATATCATACATATTTTATTTTCAATTCAACACTCACAGGTTTGTCTTCATCGTAGAGAAAGCATCAAGCAGCTTATCCTTGATTGCTTCCAATGGCTTTGTTAGGATATGGCTCTCTATTACTGTAAGCGGTAACTTTTTCCCGCTGTGTGTAATGAGAGCCATAGAGGTAATTACGTAGGGTTTCATGTTTTATAAAATTTCTTTGCCTGCCTTGCAATCTTTTTATTTAGCTTACTTAGCATCTCATACTGCTTGCTGTCACCTCCTGCATTATGAATGTCACGCTTTCGGTCTATCACAAGTTTCTGAACAATTGCAATTTCGGTTTTGGTTAATGTAAGTCTCATGGTAAATATATTTAGAGGAGAAGCCCCGAATCGAACAGGGCACGCTGTTTTGCTGGAATTATTGAAACTGAATATAAACTAACCTTAAATAATCATGGCAAATCACACTATGTCATTCCAATACGTTCAGCGCTACCATATTCTCCATTTTCTCGTCAGTTCCCGTATACAGTGCCATTGGCGTAACCCTGATTGGGCTTGACGAGGAAGCAATTTTTATAAAAAAGAAGACCTTCACAGGCTATCGTTCCCGGATAGGCGGTCAAACCACACCGGGAATATCTACTCTAACTTTATACTTAAATAATTACTATTAAACCTCATCTTGCAAGGTATTAGTATAATTATCCAGTATATACGCTTTTTCTTCATCAGTCAATGAATATGCCTTAGACATAAATTTAATAGCCATGTCCTCGTTGTTGTCGGAAAGGGGATAATAGTCTGTGGCAAACTTCCAAGCAAGCCTTTCCAGTCTCTCGTATTTTATCTTGACCTCTTTGACCCGTTCCCATATCTCCGAAACAATGCCGGACGATTCTTCTAACTGGTTTTCGTATTCCTTTTGGTCTTTCTCGGCTTGTTCCTTCATAACCTTATTTTGTGCGGCAAAACTTGAAATTTTAGCGTATAGTTTATCCGAATAAGCCCATCCTGAAATGATGTCAAAATCAGAGTCCCCATTAAACTTGTATCTCCTACTCTTTTTAAGGAACTTGTAATCACTCCCAAGTTTATCCCAATCGTAATAAACCTTTCGTAATGAATTTGCGCTTTTTAGGATTTCAGCAACCTTAGTCGCTTCGTTAATGTCAGTAAACGCAAAACCATCCAAAAGAGGAATTGAGAAGTACTGAATATCCGCAGGCTCAATTTCAAATAATTCGGGAATTTTGGGTTTATCCATGATTTTAATACCTTCCTCCATCATGCGGAGTTTAATCATTTTCTGTACGTCTTCCTCCGTTAGAGCAAGTATTTCCTGCTCGGTCATTTCGTTAATATTCTTCATGTTTTTATTTGTTTAAATAAACTGACCCATTATATAAAATCAATAATCTTTGTTTTGGCAATAGCATCCAGCTTCATATCTTGAAGTCCCTGCTTCATGTATTCCGCCGCCTTTTTGTTGGCATCATCCATGTCTTTTGCGGAAATGAGAACATAGTACTTGTTGCTTTTTTCATTGCCTTTATCGTCAACGAAAACATCAATCAGAGTAACCTTGTAAAAGAACTCATCATCCTGCTTCTCATTGACAATCTCACGTATCTTGCTACGGCTGATTGCGAAAACGTCACACTCCATATTGTTAGAAGCGTACATTTCAAGTCCTTTCTGTTCTGCCTGACAGAACAAATCTACATCAGCGATGAATTGTTCGGTGACTTCTTTTTCATCGCCTTTCTCGTTAACCTTGTTTACTTTAAGCTTAAATTCGTACAGCATAATTTTATATGTTTTTTGATTATTAAATTATTTAATATCTATATGCAATAGATTTTCTCGTATACCATTCATTTTAAGCCATTTTTCAAAAAGAGATTTTGCCTTTTCCAATGTATCTATGCAATCACCATCATGCGTATAACATAGTTTATTTGAGTAATTTACATAAATATATTTATGTATACATTTGTGCGCTTTCCTGCTTAAAAGAAAAACAGAAAAAGGAGAATTATAATTCCAATGATGAGCTTCTTTCCCGGATGTATCATATCCTCTTCTTCTAAGCATTGATGATACCATTTTCTCCTTTGGACAAATTTTAGTTACAGATTTAAATCTATCTTTATAACCAAGCCTTTTAAACTTTTCGCGTCCTCTTACGCGTTCGAGTTCCATCCATTTTTCGTCTTTAGACTTTTCATGGTATCTTTTTATTGAATCTTCTTTTGTGCAAGACTTGCATTTATTTAAATGCCCGTCACCCATTTGAGAATGCCTATAAAATTCAGTTATAGGCAAAATTTTACCACACTTAAAACATCTCTTCTCTTTCATATTCTAAAATGGGAGTGAATCATCATCAACCTGCACAACAGGCGCTTCCACCGTAGCAGCCGCATTGCTTGAACCCTCAAACTCATAAGGCTTGAAGTCTCCAAGATAAACCTTTGATTTGGCCTCTGCCTCCGTCTTGTTCGCGTCCCTGTATTGCTTTGATAAAGACTGCTTGCAATAATGCGTCTTCCCAAACTGGCTCGGTTCTCTTCGCTCATTAACATTAAGGCCAAGATATACGGACTTCGCTTTCAGGTTCTCGTCCATGCTTACATACAAGTCATTTTCCTCAATGGGAATAATAACACACTTTTTGTTTTTAATTGTTGCTATGCCTGTTTTTTCAAGCTTCAGCAAATCTATGCTTCCGGTTAAATTCATTTTTTGTTAAGTATTTGATTAATAATTTCATTTGCAGTCGTTATTCGCTTCTCGAATTCGGCTATTACAGCTTCATCCCTTGTTATCTCTACAATGTGAATGTTATGTTTCAAGAACGGGCAGAAAACGACAAAATCGGCTTTGTCTAAACCCGTACAGGACATCTCCGCTTGTGTTTGGTAGAAGTATATAGGATTTACTGATTTAAGCGTATCGTTATCCTTGATCTCGTTCATATACTCCATGAACTTTTTAGGAGTTGGGCATTTTATTTCTACCACCTTTTTTAAAGCATCTTTAATTGCTATCCGGTCAGGTGAAGCGGAAAAGTAAGGTATTGTAGGATGCTGTACGCTTTCGCACTCTTCAAGTTCGCAACCTGTGACAAGTTGGTAACGTTCTGCCGCGAAGTCCTCAACCTCATGTCCCCAATCAGTATATTTATTACTGAAGCTTACTTGCTGCTGGTATATCTCGAAGTAGTAATCGTCTTCAATGTATTTCTGCAACAAATCTCTCTCTGCGCACACTTCATATATATAGGAAAGGGCTGTCTTTCCGAACATCTCTCCTTTCTTCCCGCTTGTCATGAGGTCTCCAATGCGGCTTCCCGTAAAATTCCCCAACCGGGACAATTTCCACTCCTTTGAACCCTGTTCTATCATTGCGCTGGCTGGTTGAAGATTTCACCTGTTGTTTTATCAACTACCGGTTCCATTGCCTTTCTCATAGCCTCTTTTTTTGCTTCCTTGCTTCCTCTGATTGGCTTCATAAGTTCATCAACGGTAGTATCTCCGTCTTTCAGAGACTGAACAATTCCAAGAAGCAGCGCTATTTCATTCGCTTTAATCTGATTGATTGTTTGTTTGCCGCATAACTTAATTGTTTCCTCCTCTGTAATACCGTATTCATCAAACAAGAAGTCTATTGCACTTTTTCTTCTTTTTATTATTTTTTCTTCATCGGATAGATCACCGGTGATAAATTTTTGTGCGGCTTTATATACCTTTTCAACCACCGCTTTAGGAACAACGGCAAACACCGCATTTCTGTATGCAATGCTATTTGCTGCATTTCCGGTAACGGTAATCATATCATCGCTGAATCTATTTCCATTTTTACCTACAATGCTTCTTCTCACCTCAAAGGCAGAAGCTACGTTCGCTTCCAAATCCCAGCAGGTGCCCCTACTGATTATTTGCTTGTCGGTGATTTGAACTACCTTAGCTTCTGTTCTCATATTTCCCCAATTGGAAACAATAATCTTTGCAAGGTGAACGGACGGCCCGGTAATAGGCTTTCCTCCGCGAGGCAACGCATACCCGCAACTTTGAGCCGTTTCTGCGTCCATTGTTGCCATAGCAATAGAATTGTCAACGCACCTTTTGATACTTCTTGGATATTGTTTTGCTGTTGCAACTTGACTATCTACGTTTGCGCGTTCAACTGCATCTACCTGTACGATTTGAACATCTTGTGCTTCTACTGGAAGCACTTCATAATTTTCTAAACCCATTATTTCTATATTTATTAGTTTAACAACATCTTGATAACCCCTGACTGACACAAATGCTCCTTCTTTCTTCTTCAAGCTCATCAGGTGTGTAATCGTATTGACTACATTCTATCTCTGTGCGCAACTCCTCTATATCTTCCTCTATAAGCTGAATAATTTCCTCCTTTGAAGAATATCCGTATTCAGGAAGATACGCCAATGGGGAGGACCTAACTTTATTCAGTTCCTTATATAATTCTTCAAGCTCATTTTCCATTATTTCTTCTTTTGAACCGCCTGTACAAGGTTAAATCAAAACGGTGCGCACTTCGTTTATCTCGCGGCTTTTAGTACAGTAATAGCACTACCTTATTGCGGTTGAAATAGGTCAAACCTCTATTATCTCAAATTTTCCTTTTCTGATATATATCTTATGGTTATGGTAATCTTTGACTATTGCGTAATCATATCTCGGTCTAATATTACCCGTACAGTCTTCTACATAGGATTCGTCGTAGGCTTCCACCGTTGCACTGTCGTAGGCTTCCACCGTTGCACTGCCGTAGGCTCTCACCGTTGCACTGTCGTAGGCTTTCACCGTTGCACTGCCGTAGGCTTTCACCGTTGCACTGCCGTAGGCTTTCACCGTTGCACTGCCGTAGGCTCTCACCGTTGCACTGTCGCAGGCTCTCACCGTTGCACTGTCGCAGGCTTTCACCGTTGCACTGCCGTAGGCTTCCACCGTTGCACTGTCGTAGGCTTCCACCGTTGCACTGCCGTAGGCTCTCACCGTTGCACTGTCGCAGGCTTTCACCGTTGCACTGCCGTAGGCTTCCACCGTTGCACTGTCGTAGGCTTCCACCGTTGCACTGCCGTAGGCTCTCACCGTTGCACTGTCGCAGGCTTTCACCGTTGCACTGCCGTAGGCTTCCACCGTTGCACTGTCGTAGGCTTCCACCGTTGCACTGCCGTAGGCTCTCACCGTTGCACTGTCGCAGGCTTTCACCGTTGCACTGCCGCAGGCAAAAGACACAGCTCTTACCTCATGGCATTTTCGTGTATAGATACCAGCTTCCGAAAGTTCTTCCTCAGTAAAATTTTCTTCGAGATATATTGCATCAACTATCCTTGCATCTATTAATACCCAAAACCAGTTAGCGGTGATGGCTTTTAATAGATCAGCCTTATTTTTAGCATCAAGTCCCATTTTGTAACCGTTTTGGCAGGCATTTGCGTTTTTTGCCCGGTTCAATAGTTCTTCTTTTAATTCTTCAAATGTTTTCATATAATTGTTATTGATGATTTCCAACTAAAAACCGGACTATCTTCTCAGACCGCCCGGCAACCTAAACAAATAATTCATCCATAGGATAATTCAGTTCTCGTGAGCGTTCCGATGTTAAGCCTTACCACTCGCCTTACGGTGAGCCACGAGAATATATATAATAAGCGTGTACGGCCGCCTTTCATTACCACCGCATACTTTAACCGATTTAAGACTATATCGGACGCTTATGTTGTCTTTATGACCTGTTGTTTCTCGCGATACGGGCGCCCAAACCGCATACTTCTCTACCGTAGGACATTTCGGTGCGAGAAACAATCACGATAACCAAGCCTATACGTAGTTTCGGCGTTTCCGCTATACGTAATCCTTAGTTATATTGAAACAAATCCGAATATCAGATATTCAAACTTTGTCTCACATTCAATACGTCAAAGAACGGTGTATCTTGCTTCCTCTGCACGAATCGAACGTGCAACAATCGCTAACCGGAATAGACCGGAAACGCTAAACCCTTACGAACAAATAACCTTAGCGATGCTCTAACCATTGAGCTAAGAGGAAGGAGCGTTATTCACACAACGCGGTTTTTTTCTATGAATCTTTCAAGACTTCTCAGTTCGTACCATATAGTACGCCTGTCGTATTTTGAAAATGATATTTCGGCATTATTCCTTAGTTTTTCCAACAGTTTTTCTCCACATCCTAAGTATGCCATTGCTTCTTTGGCAGAGAGCCATAGTTTGTTTACCGGCTCTACCTTTCCGGTGTTTCTTGAGCGTCCCATACCTTACCAGTTTAAACTATCGTAGTAATCTTTGTTGCTTAAATAAGTCTTCACGATCTGCGTATCGCTGCAACCTTCACCGAGGGAATCTACAATAACATTGTAAGCCGTTTCCGTCATATTGTATATGACCTCTTCATTATAATCAGATTTTCCAACTATTCCGAGAAGGAAAAAGAATCCTGTAAAGCCTAAAGCGAATACAGCTATCTGTTTGGATACTTTGTTGTTATTCATAATGATAATTATTATTGAAGTCTTTTTACTATCAAACCTTCAGGACAGCTCTTCGAATAAAATGAGTATCCTTTTTTTGACAACCTTGATATAGTGGATCGGGCCACATTGGACTTTACATGCTTATCCTTTATAATCACCGTATCACCAACCTTTATACTCTTCAATGTATCTGCCGGAGATATTTTTTTTACAGCTACTGTTTTAATGTCATTCATGTTTATATATTATTGTATTAATCACCTACAAAGCAAGAACCGAATCGTCCTCTATTATTGTTTGTATAATAAGCCGATACAGGAGCGACGAAGTCATCATACTTACTTCTTTCGGCTGGTTTCCATCCTTCGTGCTCTTTTCTCAATTTATCAGCAAAAGCCTTATTGTCGATAGATTTATAATCTACCATGTTGGCAATTTCCTCTCTTGTACGAATAGTAAACTTTGCCATTTTCCAAGACTTTCTCAAACTTTCAGACCAAGTGTATTTACCTGTCTTATAAAGGTTATGAGCTCTTTTCATTATGTCTGATAAATCGTACTTCATATTTGTTTTCTTTATTTATTTTATTATCTTTGTATCTACATTGATTTGTAACGTTGTTAACCGCTTTGTTGATTAACGACAGTGCAAATATACAGTATATTACTGTATAAACAAAACATATACAGTAAATAAATGTATGTTATAAAACATGTTTTATGTAGTTGGTTGATTATTAAATAGATATAAGTATGGATGATAAAATTTTAAAAGCTAAATACGGTTCGGACAAAACGCCGCTTCATCTTGGAGAACTTGAAATACCATGTTATGTGCTTGAGGATGGCACGAGAGTATTCTCCGGAAGAGGGATTCAGAAAGCGATAGGATATGATAACAAAAGCGGTCAGTGGATGAGTAGCTTCTGTAAAATGGAAGGTATTTCAAGTTATCTTTGTGCCGGCGATAACAGCATATCAGAGCGACTTTCCAATCCTGTAAAGTTCAAAAGGAATGATGCAGGTGGTTCACAGTCAACCACTAACGGATATGAGGTAACTTTATTGGTAGATATTTGTTCTGCCATAATAGACGCAAATCGTGCCGGCGTTTTTAATGATGAAACAATCGTAAGAAACGCTGATATAATTATTCGTTCAGTTGCTAAGGTAGGTATTATAGCGCTTGTTGATGAAGCGACAGGCTATCAGTACGAACGTGAGAACGACGAACTTCAAAAGATTCTCAAAGCATACATATCAGAAGAGCTTCTTCCTTGGCAAAAGCGTTTCCCTGATATATTTTACAAAGAGTTATTCAGGCTTAACGGGTGGGATTTTACTGTAAAAGGAATAAAGAAAAGACCCGGAATTATAGGAAAATGGACTAATATGTTTATTTATGAAGAGCTGCCCAATGGCGTGCTTGATGAGCTTAAGAAAAAGACGCCAAAAAATGAATCCGGAAACAGAACAAGTAGATATCACCAGTTGCTTACGCTTGACATCGGAGAACCTAATCTTGAAAAGCAGATAAACAAGGTAATAACACTGTTTCAAGTTTCCGACAACATGAAACAGTTTTGTGATAATTTTAAAAAGATGAAAATGCGCCAAATAGGGCAAATGGAAATTCCGTTTGACTTTGATGAAAATGGACATACGAAAGAATCTTAATAAATATAACAAAATAAAGTCAAGAGGTTGTGATGTAACCAAACTTGATAAGTAGCATATACAATATCCATATTAGGTTAGGCAACAAGATACATATAATTCCATGTGTTCTGTTTCTTCTTCTTCGTTTGAAGTAGTCGTCCCACCATTCTTGAGGGATACATTTGGGGGTTTGTTCTTTCATAATTCGATCTTTGAAATGTTGTACAATCGGTTAATACAGTGAAAATAGCTGCATTCAATCATTTTCAATGCCGTTAATTATTTTGTTGGTAAATACGTGAATAAAGTCTTTTGTATTTAAGAGATTTTTTTTGAACTCATCGTGAAAAACTTTTTCCCCGTTTAAAAATATATCTCTTGAATACAAATCAGAATCTTCATCTACTGACATTATAATTTCAATCTTTGTTATTTTCTTCATAACATGTAGTTATTAATTATGTAGTTATTATTTAATCAAGTAATTATTATACTTTATGTTAACTTACAAATTACCAGGTTTGAAGGAACGTTGATTTTTGAGTGAATCATCCCCTTACCCGTAGAGAGTGTTTTTCTCTCTAACGGTTCAGGGATAATTCGATGGTAAATCACCAGTATAAGTTAGGTATCGACCCCATCGGCTCTGAATTGGGTGCTTCCAATCTCGGCTTTCAGCTTTTACAGAGTTGGTTATCTCGTAACCTGCACCTGTGCACCAGTCCGCTTATTTCAATCGACTGCCTTCTTTCGTGCATCCCCTCATGGGCTTTCACCATGATGCTTCGGAAGGTTGTTTTAAATCTGTTATAGGTCGACGTTCAATTTCTACCGTTAGCCCTCCGCAGTACTCGTAAAGCGGAAACTATAACCGATTGTACTTTATAAATAAAAAATCCGTTGCTAAAGTCAAGCGGCAACGGATTTCCATATAGAGAGGCCCACGTTAGGGCGATTGTTTAATCATGTATCTGTTGCCGCTTGACTTGCAACGGGTGCAAAGATACAGTAAAATACTGTATCTCCAAATAAATACAGTATTATTATGATGAACAGTAGGGAAATATTAGAGTTTATCACTGATAACGAGAAAGTGACTCTTTCTAAATTATCTCAGTTGATGGGAATTAAGAGGGCACAGCCATTGTATGATATTCGTGATGGGAAAATAAAAGCCATAAGTGCTAATTATGCGGATAAAATATTATCTGTATTTCCTGAATATAGCCGGGCATGGCTTATTACAGGGGAAGGGCAACCTTTTTCTAAAAATAAGAACGAAGTAAATCTTAGTGATTTAACAAAAAGATTTCTTGAGGAAGTCGAAAGAATGGGTGTATCTTTCTATAATATAGCAAAGAGTACCGGAGTTCAAGAGTCCATGTTCACCAAAATTAAAATGGGAATACAAGAGCCAAGCAAGAAATTCCTATCCAAGTTTGCAGAATGTTTCCCGGATGCAAATATGAAATATATCTATTTGGGAAATGAAGAAAATGCTGACGAAGATAGCATTATGGCTACAAACGCTTATTCAGAAAGATTTCTTCAAGTGATAGATAAACTTGAGGTTACCGATTATAAGGTGTGGAACACTTTAGAAAATTTATCAAAAGCCACCATGTCTAAAATAAGACGTGGAATATGCGGTGTGTCTATGAACACGTTGCAAGAGTTTTGTCAAACATATAATGTCAACGCCAACTACATCCTTACCGGGAAGGGGAATATGTTTCTTGACACAGATAAGAGCACATCTGAAAACATTGCATCGCAATCTCAGAAGATGTACAAGGATACGATAACAGGTAAGGATAAGGAGATTGCTAATTTAAAGGCCGAAATAGAGAGAATGAAGTCCGAGATAGATAAGTTAACAGGGCAGAACGAAATTATGCGAGAACAGCTTGGGCTAAGCGGAAGAAAGGCTTCAACCAAGAGTGCGTAATAATTGATTTTAATACTCGAAATATCATAAATTATGATTGAAAACTATGTTTACAAACATGGTTTATTTTAAGAACAATAATATAATATATCTTGTTTATTTCTTACTTTTCAAATAACAAACGATAACTATATTATGAATGATGCCAACTTAGCAATGTACATATCGGATATTCTGGATGCGTATGTAATAATGTCCAAGAGAGTAGACGACCTTGAAAACGAAGTAAGGATATTAAGAGGAAGCCAAGAGGTTACGCCTAAAAAGGAGTGCAAGGTATATGATATGAGAGAAGTTCATAAATTAAAGATATTGCATAAGTAAAGAAATCACTATGCAATTAGTATGCAAATGATTTATTTACCGTTTGTAATTTATTGTTTTTTAAATAGTTATGTTGTGTGAAATTTGGCCTTCCAAGCTGAGGGTCGCGGGTTTGAGCCCCGTCTTCCGCTCTTCTGAAAATCAGATAGTTATCGCAAGATTTCTATCTGATTTTTGTTTTTAGGCACTTCCGATTTGGCTATGGTTTAAAATTTTATTCATCCAGCTTCAATAATACCCGGCAGCATTATCTCTTGAAATTAAGAAAATATCTATCTTTGCCGCAAATTTAGCTGCAAACTACAATGAATGTGAACATTCCTTCCCGACAAAACATTTTCCGCGAAATGCGGGATTATCTAATGATTGCTTTAGGCATGGTTATGTACGGTATAGGGTGGACAGTTTTCCTGCTTCCCAACGACATTACCACAGGTGGAGTACCGGGTATTGCCTCACTGGTATATTTCGCAACGGGATTACCGGTACAATATGTTTATTTCGGTATTAATTTTATATTGCTACTGCTCGCTATCCGCATTTTAGGATGGAAATTCAGCATTAAGACAATCTTTGCCGTCTTTACCTTGACCTCCTTTCTGTCCATCATTCAACAACTGACAGCCAATGTCCAACTGCTGCACGACCAGCCTTTCATGGCATGTGTCATCGGCGCATCTTTTTGCGGAGGCGGTATCGGCATCGCTTTCTCTTCCAATGGAAGTACGGGCGGAACAGATATTATCGCCGCTATCATCAATAAATATAGAGACATCACATTGGGGCGGGTAATGCTGATTTGCGATCTCATCATTATCTCCTCCAGCTATTTTGTACTGAAAGACTGGGAGAAAGTAGTATACGGCTACGTCACCCTGTACATTTGCAGTTTCGTATTGGATCAGGTAGTGAACAGCGCACGCCAGTCCGTACAGTTCTTCATCATCAGCGAAAAGTATGAAGAGATAGCCAAACATATCAATGTATATCCCCACCGGGGCGCCACAGTTATCAACGCTTCCGGATTCTACACCGGCAAGGAGATCAAAATGCTGTTTGTCCTTGCCAAGAAACGCGAGTCGACCATCATCTTCCGGTTGATAAAAGACATAGACCCGAATGCTTTTGTATCACAGAGTCAAGTGATCGGAGTATATGGAGAAGGATTTGACAAGATAAAAGTGAAATAAGACACCAGTCGGCAAGCGCTTATTCAGCAAGAACGAATTTTCCTTCTTTCCAACCATAACTTACAGGGCGGCGGAGAAACGGTTTTAGTTTTTCTGCCGCTTCTTTTTCCATATAGTCAGGAGTAGTGAAAGTAAAGGTCAGTGTGGCATCCTTACTCGAAAGATCGGCTTTCATCAAAAGCATATCAGCCTGAAGGCGGGCATCTTGATACCGATATACATCTGCCGTATCAGAAGCGGGTGCAATGAAGTTGTCCATATCGGGCACTGATGGCAGATAAGATGTAGATGGCAATTCTTTCCAGTCGGTAGTATAGAAATTAATATGACTGTCACAAACAGGGGCGCACACAGTGGAGACAGTACAGATGAGCCGGGTGCTATCATTCACTGCCAGAAGTTTCATTTGCCAGGAACTCCGGGGTGTTACCTGCACACAGATATAGTCGGAAGTAAGCTCCGTCATTTCCGATTTGCCGCCAAAGCGATTCGTGACTTCCGCTTTCATCTTACTCTCCAGAAAGTCGATGAAGTCTGCACGATTCACCGCTGTAAGCAGCGGACTCAAAGAGTCGGGCATATTAGTAAAACAAGTCTTTGCCAGTTGCGCTGACAAGGAACCGACTCCCATACATACTACAAACAAAAAAACTACCAACTTCTTCACCATGTCATTTCACTATTTTGCCAATATAAATTCCTTATTTCCTGATACACGCTTTACAAACAAGAGCACAACTCACGCAAAAAATACGCATCCACATCATCAAAACCATTCAAACTTTCGCAGTCCACATCCAGCACACCCCATACTTCCCCACCTGTCCGAAGAAGCGGAACCACAATCTCCGAACGCGACAAAGAGCTACACGCAATATGCCCCGGAAAAGCATCCACATCCGGCACAACCAATGTTTCAGCTCTTTCCCATGCTTTTCCGCATACGCCCCGTCCTTTCTTTATCCGCGTACAAGCCACCGGACCTTGAAAAGGAGCAAGTACCAACTCCTCACCTTTTACCAGATAAAATCCTACCCAGAAGAAACCGAAAGTCTCCTTCAGCGCTGCTGCAACGTTGGCAAGATTGGCAATAAGGTCATTCTCATCTGCAATCAAACACTTAATTTGCGGAAGCAACGTACGATACTTTTCTTCCTTGCTGCCATTACTGATACACAGGTCTTCTGCCATAGTTCATCTGATAAAGTCTTATTTGCTCCCCAAATATAGGAAGAACATTCCAATCAACACCAAAATAAGATCCACCGCCTTGCTTTTTAAATTCTTTTCACGGAAGAACAGAGCCCCAAACAAGAACGAGACAACCACGCTACCGCGCCGCACCATAGAGACGATAGATATCATGGAATCCTCATAACTCAAAGCGTAGAAGTACACAAAGTCTGCCGCACAAAGAAAGACTGATATACCGATGATAGTCCAGTCCCAACGGAACGGAGTGCTCTCTTTTCTCTTGGGATACCACAGCAACAGGATAATGGGGCACATAATAAATACCTGATATATATTGTACCACGACTGCACCACCATAGGCGGCAATTGCTTCATCAGATACTTATCGTACAGCCCGCTGACAGCACCTGTCACAGCCGCCAGCACAATAAAAAGGATCCATTTATTATGTTTAAAGTCGATGCCTTCTTTCTTACCGGAACGGCTCAACATAAAAAAGGACAGCACCGCCAGCATCACACCTATCCATTGGTAAAGATTCAGCCGCTCACCAAATACGAGCATGGCTCCCACAAGCACCATTACGGGACGCGTCGCATTGATCGGCCCCACAATGGTAAGCGGCAGATGCTTCATCCCGAAATATCCGAATATCCACGAGGACAGCACAATGAAAGACTTGATGATAACAAACTTATGCACATCCCACCCCACAACAGGAACATCGAACATCGTACCGCTTAATACCGCAGGAGTAAAAGCCGATATGAGAATAAACGGAAGGAATATCAAACTGGAGAACACCGTATTCAGAAACAAGACCGGAAGTACGGCATTATCTTTAAGTGCCTGTTTCTTGAAGGCATCATAAAATCCCAGCAATGCTGCCGAGAGAAAGGCTAATAATAACCACATTGATTTTAATTATGAGTTATGAATTATGAATTGGTTACACTACAAGAAGAGGAAGAGGAAAAGTAATCACTTATCACTAACCGCTAATGAAAGCTTCTTCGGGATAGGTAACATCAACCAAGAACAACGCATTACCGGGCACAGAAGTTCCAGCCCGGCACCGGTCTTTCTGCTCAATGATACGGCGGAAACCTTCGACAGTGAGTTTACCCCGGCCTACCTCAAGCAACGTACCTACCACCGCACGCACCATATTCCGCAGGAAACGGTCTGCTTGAATGGTAAACACCCAAGTCACTTCATCCAGCTGTGTCCAAGCTGCATGCATTATTTTACAATTGTTAGTCTTGACATCAGTATGCAGCTTACTGAAACTGGTGAAGTCCGTATATTCAAACAAAGTCTGTGCAGCCTCATTCATCCGTTCAAAATCGGGAGTTTGAAACAGGCGGCAACGATACTGACGATCGAAAGGCATCTTAGCGGTAGTGACATAATATTTATACATGCGTGCCGTAGCATCAAAACGCGCATGAGCATTGGGACGCACAGCCCGCAGACGGTAAACGGAAATGTCCGGCGGAAGCAAGCGATTCAGCTTGTCCGCCATGAAATCCACATCCAGCGGAGCATCACTATCAAAATGAGCCACCATTAAGGAAGCATGCACTCCGGCATCGGTGCGTCCTGCACCCACAACTTCCACTTCACGCCGCAACAAGGTGGAGAGCGCCTTCATTAAACATTCCTGCACACTCGCGCCGTTAGGCTGGATTTGCCAGCCATGATAGGCTGTACCGTCGTAAGCTAAATAAATAAAATATCGTTGCACGTTTCTTTTTACTACCTGAATTTGCCTGCAAAGGTACAAAAAGAGAGGAAAAAAGCAGCAAACTCTTCCGATAGTTCTGGCAGATTGCACTATCTTTGCAGAGGTTATCACCACAAATCACGCAGATACACACAGATTCAGAATTAATTATGTATAGAAAAAGCCGTTTTATCTCTCTGTTTTTAGTAGCAAGTATAGCAATAACCTGCTGTCTGGCAGGATGTAAAAAGAAAGACATGTCCCTCAAGCTGAACGAACCCCGCAACATACGGGGTGTCATCAGTTACAAACGTTCTTTCGGCGATTTGAATGAAAAGCACCTGAAAGTTGCGCAGGCCATTGGTATCCGTCCGTTAGCATCACGCGAAGAGGCGGAAAAGCTGAAAGAGAAATTACAACATATCGCAACGAACGACTTATATGCGGTCGATTCATTGACGCACTCCATTCCATACCTTATTCCGGGAGCAGCTGCCTTGCTTGACACAATAGGGTACAACTTCCTTGACTCACTGACCGCCAAAGGCCTGAACCCGAACAAGATTACAGTTACCTCCGTACTTCGCACCAAAGACGACGTGAAACGCCTGCGCCGCCGCAACGTTAATGCATCCGAAAACTCCGCACACTTCTACGGCACCACATTCGATGTCAGCTGGAAACGCTTCCAAAAGGTAGAGGATGAAGACGGACGCCCGTTACAGGATGTGAGTTCGGACACACTGAAACTGGTGTTGTCCGAAGTGTTACGCGATTTGAAGAAGGCAGACAAATGCTACATCAAGTATGAACTGAAGCAGGGCTGCTTTCACATCACTACAAGAATGTGACTTTCACCGCAGAGGAACACAGAGCCATCATTCTTCTTCCAACATACGCCATGCCAACGGCAAGCAGTCGACGATGTCCCCCGCCGTCATCCCCATTGCTCCATGTTTCTTGCGGGCAATATCTCCTGCCAAGCCATGCACATAAGCCGCCAGACGTGCGGCTGTTTCCGTAGCATACCCCTGTGCCAGCAGAGCCAGAACAACACCTGTAAGCACATCACCGCTACCACCCGTTGCCATGCCCGGATTTCCGGTGGAGTTGAACCAGCACTTGCCCTCCGGCGTGATGACAGCGGAATAAGCGCCTTTCAGTATAATATGCACACCTGCACTTTGAGCCAGTTCACAAGCTTTCGTCAGACGTTCGTATGAGTTTTGGCATTTCCCTACCAACCGTTCCAATTCTTTGGGATGCGGAGTAAGAATACTCCCTTTGGGAAGCCTGCCGATGTAACTGCGATGTTCTCCCAGCAGGTTCAGCGCGTCGGCATCCACCACCATCGGCGTCTGGCAAGATTCGATTTGTTCCAATAAAGCAGCCTCGGTATCTCCCGCCTTACCCAATCCGGGACCGATGCCTACCGCCTGATAATCATCCGTATCGGTGGCGCAGGAAAAACGCACGTCGTTTATGTCAATCTCCGTCATGGCTTCCGGTACGGAAGTCTGCACTATAAAATTATTGCAGAAAGGAATATGGACAGTCAGCAACCCTATGCCGGAACGCAGACAGGCGCGTGCCGCAAGCACCGAGGCTCCCGCCATTCCTTGCGAACCGGCTATCAGCAAGGCCCGGCCGAAGTTTCCCTTGTGCGCAAACTTGCTGCGTACTTTCAGCATCGGAGGCATATCCCCATGTTCCGCCAATACAAAATCTGTCTCTTTCTCATTGATAGCCTCCTCGCTCAAGCCGATATCCAGCAGTTGCCATTCACCCACGAACTGTTCGTTCTCGGCAAAAAGGAAAGCCAACTTAGGCAGTTGCAAGCTTAACGTCAAGTCGGCACGAATGATATTGGCCTGAATGTTATAGGTATTATCCTCTCCCATCAGTCCGGAAGGAACATCGAGGGCAACCACCGTCGCCGGAGATGAATTGATATACTTCACTACCGCAGCAAAGCCACCGCTCAAAGGCTTGTTCAATCCGCTGCCAAACAATCCGTCAAGCACGACATGCCTTGCCGTCAGCTCCGGTGGAACAAACTGTGTGGTTATCTCATGAAAGTCTATTCCGGAAAGTTCCGTCAGGCGCTTCTTATTTGTTTCGCAATCCGGAGACAGACTTCCTTTCGTATTAAAAAGATATACTTCTACACGATACCCCTGCTGCGCCAGCAGACGCGAAACAGCAAGGGCATCTCCACCATTGTTTCCGGGTCCGGCAAATACTGTGAAAGGAGTTTCCGTATTCCAACGTTCGGATATTGTTTTCGCCAATGCCTGCGAGGCGCGTTCCATCAGGTCTATGGAAGCAACAGGCTCGTTCTCTATCGTATAGGCATCCAGTTCTTTTATTTGAATGGTAGGAAATATTTTTATCATCGCAGCTTATTCATTTAAGTTACGAGCAAAGGTACAAAAAATAATGATTAGTAAGGAAGAAATCATATCCGGCGAATAATCACTATCTGTTAAAATTAGGTTCTCTTTCAAAGAATAACTACTTTTGCAGCCAAAACAGCTATAAAGACAAAGACTATAAACACATAATCAATGAGTACATCCAAACATCCCAAGGGGCTTTATCTGATCTTCGCCACCAGCACCGCCGAACGTTTCAGCTATTATGGCATGCGCGCCATTTTCATCCTATTCCTAACGCAGGCATTGCTGTTCGACAAGGAACACGCCGCCTCCATTTACGGCAGTTACACCGGCCTGGTCTACCTCACCCCGCTTATCGGCGGATACATTGCCGACAAATATTGGGGCATCCGCCGTTCTGTGTTTTGGGGAGCCATAATGATGGCGGTGGGACAGTTTCTGATGTTCTTCAGCGCATCCATGTTGGATGCCGTCCAACTGTCGCACTGGCTGATGTACGGCGGCCTTACCTTTCTTATATTAGGGAACGGATGTTTCAAGCCGACAGTGTCCTCCCTCGTGGGGCAACTGTATGAATCGGGAGACAGACGGCTGGACTCGGCTTACACCATATTCTATATGGGCGTCAATGTAGGCTCTTTCCTCGCCCCGCTGATTTGCGGCTACTTTGGCGAGACCGGCAACCCGAACGATTTCAAATGGGGATTCCTTATCGCCGCAATCGTCACCGTTTTTACGGTCATACTCTTTGAAACACAGAAGAACAAATACCTCATCGGCCCCGACGGCAAGCAACTCGGCATCATCCCCGACGCAAAGAAGGAACAGCCCCGGTCCGCCTCAAACACCGGACATCCGGTGGTGGACAGCAGCAAGAAAAGGCGTAATTATCTTCTATTAGGAGCGTTGACGATAGCGCTTGCCATCTTCTTCCATCAATGTTTCGGCAATGACTGGATCAGCATCGGCATCTTCACCGCTTGCATCGTCTTTCCCGTCAGCATCCTGCTCGAAGGCTCACTCACGAAGATTGAGCGCGACCGCATCTTCGTCATCTATATCATTGCCTTTTTCGTCATCTTCTTTTGGGCAGCCTACGAACAGGCAGGTGCCTCACTGACGCTTTTCGCTTCCGAACAAACCGACCGCGTCATTCTCGGTTGGGAAATGCCCGCTTCCTGGATACAATCATTCAATCCTTTCTTCGTAGTGATACTGGCAGCTATCATGCCGGGAGTATGGGGATTCCTCAACAAACGGGGTATGGAGCCTGCCTCTCCCACCAAACAGGCTGTCGGACTGTTGCTGCTGTCTTTAGGCTATCTCGTCATCTGCTTCGGAGTGAAAGATGCGCAACCCAGCGTTAAAGTAAGCCTCATCTGGCTGACAGGACTTTACTTCATCCATACAATGGGTGAGATAGCACTTTCCCCCATCGGATTGTCCATGGTGAACAAGCTCACTCCTATCCGCTTTGCCTCACTAATGATGGGTATATGGTATCTTTCCACCGCCACAGCCAATAAGTTTGCAGGCACATTGAGCGGCCTTTATCCCGAAGCCGGAAAGGTGAAAACACTGCTTGGCTACCGCATAGAAACAATGTACGACTTCTTCATGGTATTTGTCGTAATGTCCGCCACCGCATCACTTATCCTCTTCCTGCTCTCAAAGAAATTGCAGAAGATGATGCATGGAGTGGAATAAATTCACTATTTTTGCGTCAACTTTCTAAAAACTCCCATTTATGGATACCATACAAATAAAAGACAAAATGTTCACCGTTTCCATCAAGGAACAGGACATATTGAAAGAAGTGTCTCGTGTAGCGAACGAAATCAACCGCGATTTGGCCGGTAAAAATCCGCTTTTCCTTAGTGTATTGAACGGTTCGTTCATGTTTACCGCCGACCTGATGAAGCGCATCACCATTCCCTGTGAAATTTCTTTCGTAAAACTTGCTTCTTACCAGGGAGTATCTTCTACGGGAGTTATCAAAGAAGTAATCGGCATCAACGAAGATATCTCCGACCGTACAATCGTTATCGTCGAAGATATTGTAGATACCGGGCTCACCATGCAGCGTCTGCTGGAAACTCTGGGCACACGCGGACCTAAAGACATCCACATCGCCTCATTGCTGGTGAAACCCGAAAAGCTGAAGGTCGACTTAAACATCGAATACGTAGCCATGAACATTCCCAACGACTTCATCGTGGGCTACGGTCTGGACTATGACGGATTCGGACGCAACTATCCCGACATCTACACCGTAGTGGATTGAATGCAGGAAAGAGGTATTAAGAAGAAAAGGTATTAAATTGTGAATCATTAAATAATAGCTAAACAAATGTTGAACATTGTAATTTTCGGTGCTCCCGGTTCAGGAAAGGGAACACAAAGCGAGAGAATCGTAGCAAAGTATGGCATCAACCATATCTCAACCGGAGACGTGTTGCGTGCAGAAATCAAAAACGGGACAGAACTGGGTAAGACAGCCAAAGGCTACATCGCCCAGGGACAACTGCTGCCGGACGAATTGATTATCGACATCCTGGCAAGCACGCTGGACAGTTTCAAAGACAGCAAAGGCGTCATCTTCGACGGATTTCCCCGCACCATCGCACAGGCTGAGGCATTGAAGAAAATGCTTGCCGAACGCGGACAGAGCGTAAACGTAATGCTGGACCTTGACGTACCCGAAGACGAACTGATGAAACGCCTCATCAAACGCGGACAAGAGTCGGGCCGCGCCGATGACAACGAAGAGACTATCAAGAAGCGCCTCACAGTATATCATTCGCAGACAGCTCCGCTGATAGACTGGTACAAGAACGAGAAACTCTATGCACACATCAAAGGTATCGGTGAACTGGAAACCATTACGGCAGATGTTTGCAAAGCAATTGACGCAGCGAAATAAGTCGTAAAAAGACTCTTCTTACAAACAAAGGGTTTGTGCCGGAATGATAACTGAATTTCATTCCGGCACATTCCCTTTTTTTATGCTTCCTACGAAAATCACCGGTTGCACAGCCCGTTACAAGAGAAAAAAGCCCGATTATTTCCGCTTATGCCGGAGAATAACTACTTTTGCACACATTATCTCAAATAATAAAAAAGAATATGGCTGAATCGAATTTCGTTGACTACGTAAAAATCTATTGCCGTTCCGGTAAGGGCGGCCGAGGCTCCACGCACATGCGGCGTGAAAAATACATACCCAATGGCGGCCCCGACGGTGGTGACGGAGGACGAGGAGGTCACGTAATCCTTCGCGGAAACCGCAACTACTGGACATTGCTGCACCTGCGCTACGACCGTCACATCATGGCAGGCCATGGAGAATCGGGTTCAAAGAACCGCAGCTTCGGCAAGGACGGAGAAGACAAAGTGATCGAAGTGCCCTGCGGTACGGTGGTGTACAATGCCGAAACCGGCGAATACATCTGCGACGTCACCGAGCATGGGCAGGAAGTTGTCCTGCTGAAAGGCGGACGCGGCGGACTGGGCAACTGGCATTTCAAAACCGCCACCCGTCAAGCCCCCCGCTTTGCCCAGCCGGGCGAACCGATGCAGGAAATGACGGTTATCATGGAGTTGAAGTTGCTGGCAGACGTCGGTCTGGTAGGTTTCCCGAATGCGGGAAAATCAACGCTGCTCTCGGCGGTATCTTCAGCTAAGCCGAAAATAGCCAATTATCCCTTTACCACGCTGGAACCCAATCTCGGCATCGTGTCCTATCGCGACGGCAAATCGTTCGTCATGGCGGACATTCCCGGCATCATCGAAGGCGCAAGCGCAGGCAAAGGCCTGGGACTCCGCTTCCTGCGCCACATCGAGCGCAACTCGCTCTTGCTGTTCATGGTTCCCGCCGACAGCGACGACATCCGCAAAGAGTATGAAATCCTGCTGAACGAACTACGCACCTTCAACCCCGAAATGCTGGACAAGCAGCGCGTGCTTGCCGTCACGAAATGCGACATGCTGGACCAAGAGCTTATGGACGAAATAGAGCCTACCCTGCCCGAAAACATCCCGCACGTATTCATCTCGGCAATCTCCGGCATGGGCATCTCCGTTCTGAAAGATCTGCTGTGGGAAGAGCTGAACAAGGAGAGCAACAAGATAGAAGGCAAAGTGGAAAGCATCGCTCACCGCGCCAAAGACATGAGCCACCTGAAAGAAGAGCTGAAAGAGGAAGGCGAGGACGAAGACCTCAACTACGAATACATTGACGACGAGGACATCGAAGACCTCGAAGACTTTGAATATGAAGAAGAGGACTGGGAGGAAGACGGAAAATGATCTCCCTGACAAAAGATAAAAGAATGTTGGGATATGAGGCGCTTGCCCCCTATCCCGACATTTCTTGTTTTGTAACCACCCGTCATGGCGGATGCAGCACCGGCAACTATGCATCCTTCAACTGCACCCCCTACACCGGAGACCATCCGGATTGCGTACGCAAGAACCAAGAGTTGCTATGTGCCGCCCTGCCCTTCACACCGCGGGAACTGGTTATCCCTTTCCAAACTCATGGCATCAGCTCACTCATCATCGACGAAACCTACCTGAACGCAACGCACAGCGAACGTCAATCCATGCTGCAAGGCGTCGACGCACTTATCACACGCACACCCGGCTGTTGCATCTGCATCTCTACCGCCGACTGCATCCCCATACTGCTCTATGACAAGGAACACCATGCCATTGCCGCCGTCCACGCAGGCTGGCGGGGAACGGTTCGCCACATTCTTACGCATACCCTCCGCCGGATGCAGGCAACCTGCGGTACGGAAGGGAAAGACATCATAGCCTGCATAGGACCGGGCATCTCCTTCGCCTCTTTTGAAGTGGGAGACGAAGTACACGAGGCATTCTGCGCCGAAGGTTTCCCGATGGAACAGATATCCGCGTGGAAACCCGAAACGCACAAATACCACATAGACCTATGGAAAGCCAACCATTTGCAGCTCTCCGATTTCGGGGTGCCTTCCCGGCAGATAGAGACCGCCGGCATCTGCACTTACCGGCAGCACGAGGACTTCTTCTCGGCGCGACGGCTGGGCATCAAGTCGGGACGCATACTGTCGGGAATAATGCTGAACGGATAGGAGAAGCGGAAGATATCAGAGATATAGAATGAAAAACGATAAACTTAAATATAACAAAAACAACATGAAACCAAGCCTGAAAACCAAGCCTCATAACTATGCCTATTGCTTTGCCACGAACGAACAATGCCCGCAACGCAGAGAGTGCCTGCACGCACTGGTGGCGGAACTCCCCATGAAAGCGTCCCGGACTCCGGAAGTCGTGATATGCTCCATAGACCCGCGCTACATCGCCACACTGGAAGGCAAAGGCGGCTGTGCACTCTTCCGCAGTTCCACACCCAGTCGGTACGCCTGCGGAATGTCGCAACTGTATGACGAAGTGCCCAGCAAAGTGGTAGGCCAAGTGAGATGGAAGGTACAACGCTGCTTTACGTGCCGCAGCTTCTACTTCGCCGGCCGCAAAGGCGAAAGGCTCATTTCGCCCGACGAACAGAAAAAGATCGCCGCCGTATTCCGTCAACTGTGCCCCGGCATACAGCCCGTATACGACAGGTTTGAAGAGGCATACGAATGGTGACATGCCACATCCCCGGATAAAGAATCAGAGTTCTAACAATCAGCTGGTTACAAGTTTATTTCAGTTTACTTAAAATAAACTGTCGGTTTATTAGGAATAAACCTCCGATTTAATACCAATAAACCTGAAGTTTAATAGTAATAAACTGACAGTTTAACGGCACCGGACCGGCCGTTCCCCTAAAACAAACCATAAACAACGAAGAACATCATGTACAACATCACCGTATCAGAAGAAATCAAAAGAGCCTGCCCCGTCTTTAAAGGAGCAGCCGTATATGCAGAGGTCACCAACACCACATTCTGCAAAGAGCTTTGGGACGAGATAAACGCCTTTACACATGAGCTGACCGCCACCACACAAGCGGATGACATCAAACTGCAACCTGCCATTGCAGCCACTCGCGAAGTCTACAAGCGTTGCGGAAAAGATCCGAGCCGTTACCGCCCCTCGGCCGAAGCATTGCGCCGCCGCCTCATGCGGGGATTGGAACTTTACCGGATTGATACGCTGGTGGACCTGATCAACCTTGTTTCACTCCGCACCGGATATTCCATAGGCGGCTTTGACGCAGACAAGATACAGGGCAACAGCCTCGAACTCGGAATAGGACGTGCGGAAGAGCCTTTCGAAGGCATCGGACGCGGAGTGCTGAATATCGAAGGGCTTCCCGTCTACCGCGACTCCACAGGCGGCATAGGCACCCCGACCAGCGACAACGAACGCACCAAAATGGGACTCGAAACCCGGCATATCCTCGCCATCGTGAACGGTTATAGCGGGAACGACGGACTGGCGGAAGCTGCCGGAATGATACAGGAGCTCCTGCGGAAGTATGCCGCTTCCGACGGTGGAACAGTGCTCTACTTTGAATAAGCAATGATGTCACCGCAAACCATTGTGCAAAAAAATAACGGCCGGAAACGCCCAAGTATGCAAACGTTTCACTACATTTGCAAAACGTTTCACCTGAAAAAAGAATTGAACTTTAAAACATATCAATGATAGAAAAACTGATTGTTCTTGAGGATATTGACCCGGTTATTTTTTACGGCGTAAACAACGCCAATATGCAACTGATAAAAGCCTTGTACCCTAAGCTCCGCATCGTTGCCCGCGGCAATGTGATCAAAGTGCTGGGAGACGAAGAAGAAATGTGCGCATTCGAGGAAAACATCACCAAACTCGAAAAGTATTGCGCCGAATACAATTCACTGAAAGAGGAAGTTATCATTGATATAATCAAAGGCAATGCCCCGCAGGCGGAAAAGTCGGGCAACGTCATCGTGTTCAGCGTGACGGGAAAACCAATCATCCCCCGCAGCGAAAACCAGTTGAAGCTGGTGGAGGCTTTCGCCAAAAACGACATGGTATTCGCCATCGGCCCTGCCGGATCGGGTAAGACATATACAGCCATTGCCCTTGCCGTACGCGCACTGAAGAACAAGGAGATAAAGAAAATAATCCTCAGCCGTCCCGCCGTAGAAGCCGGAGAGAAGCTCGGCTTCCTGCCCGGTGACATGAAGGACAAGATAGACCCGTACCTGCAACCGCTGTACGACGCATTGCAGGACATGATACCTGCCGCCAAACTGAAAGAGTACATGGAATTGAACATCATTCAGATTGCCCCCCTCGCTTTCATGCGCGGACGCACGCTGAACGACGCCGTAGTGATTCTGGACGAAGCGCAAAACACCACCACCCAACAGATAAAGATGTTCCTCACCCGCATGGGCACGAACACCAAAATGATTGTTACCGGTGACATGACTCAGATTGACCTGCCTTCTTCCCAGACTTCCGGCTTGGTACAAGCACTCCGCATCCTGAAAGGCGTGAAAGGCATCAGCTTCATCGAACTGAACAAGAAAGACATCGTACGCCATAAGCTGGTAACCCAGATTGTGGAGGCCTACGAGAAGTTCGAGAAAGAAGCAAAAGCGGAACGAGAGAGAAAGAAACTCACCACACAGTAAATATTAACTCATAAATATCACAAAGATGAAAGCATTAACAGCAACAGATTTCAACTTTCCCGGACAAAAGAGTGTCTATCATGGAAAGGTACGCGATGTGTACAACATCAACGGTGAAAAGTTAGTTATGGTCGCTACCGACCGCATTTCGGCCTTCGACGTAGTATTGCCGAAAGGCATTCCCTTCAAAGGACAAATGCTGAACCAGATTGCAGCCAAATTCCTTGACGCCACCACCGACATCTGTCCCAACTGGAAAATGGCCACTCCCGACCCCATGGTAACAGTGGGCGTGATGTGCGAAGGTTTCCCGGTTGAAATGATTGTACGCGGTTATCTCTGCGGTAGCGCATGGCGCGCCTACAAGAGCGGCGTCCGCGAAATCTGCGGCGTGAAGCTGCCCGAAGGCATGAAAGAGAACCAAAAGTTCCCCGAACCTATCATCACCCCGACTACGAAAGCCGAAATCGGCGAACACGATGCCGATATCTCCAAAGAGGAGATTCTTGCCAAAGGCCTGGCTACTCCCGAAGAATATGCGATTCTGGAGAAATACACAATGGCCCTCTTCAAACGCGGTACGGAAATCGCTGCAGAACGCGGCTTGATCCTTGTCGATACCAAATATGAATTCGGCAAGCACAACGGCACCATCTACCTCATGGACGAAATCCACACTCCGGACTCCAGCCGTTACTTCTACTCCGAAGGTTACGAAGAGCGCTTTGCCAAAGGCGAACCGCAAAAGCAGCTTTCAAAGGAGTTCGTACGCGAATGGTTGATGGACAACGGCTTCCAGGGCAAAGAAGGACAACAGGTTCCGGAAATGACAGACGAAATCGTAACCTCCATCAGCGAACGCTACATCGAACTGTACGAACACATCACCGGTGAGAAGTTCGTGAAAGAAGATACAAGCAATATCGCCGAACGCATCGAAAAGAACGTAACGGAATACTTGAAGAAATGAACTACCCCCAAGAGTACATCAAGCCTTACGGTAACGAGGGCAAGAAGAGCGAACAGGTCGAAGAAATGTTCGACAACATCGCCCCTGCTTACGACAAGCTGAACCATACCCTGTCAATGGGCATAGACCGCAGCTGGCGCAAGAAGGCGATTAACGCGCTCCGCCCCTTCCACCCCCGACGTATCATGGATGTAGCGACCGGAACCGGCGACTTTGCCATACTTGCCTGCCGCGAACTGCAACCCGATACGCTGATAGGAACCGACATCTCCGAAGGCATGATGGATGTGGGACGTGAAAAAGTAAAACAGGCGCACCTCTCGGACAAGATTTCCTTTGCCCGGGAGGACTGCACCTCTCTCTCGTTTGCCGACGGAAGTTTTGATGCCGTAACCGTAGCGTTCGGCATCCGCAACTTCGACGGACTGGACAAAGGACTGTCCGAAATATGCCGCGTGCTGGTGCCCGGCGGACATCTCGTCATACTGGAGCTATCCACCCCGGACCGCTTCCCTATGAAACAGCTCTTCTCCGTCTATTCCAAAGTCGTGATTCCGCTGCTCGGCAAATGTATCTCGAAAGACAACAGCGCCTACACCTACCTGCCTCAAAGCATCCGCGCCTTTCCGCAAGGCGAAATCATGCAGGGAGTAATCCGCAAGGCAGGATTCAGCGAAGTACGTTTCCGGCGGCTGACTTTCGGAATATGCACTTTATACATCGCTAAGAAATAGCCACTTATCTTCCCCCTTTAACACACTTGGATATGCAGAAATATGGTCTAATCGGTTACCCGCTGAAACATTCGTTCTCCATCGGATACTTCAATGAGAAATTCAAAGCAGAGAACATCGACGCAGAATATGTGAACTTCGAAATTCCCCGCATCGAAGACTTCATGGAAGTGATTGAGGAGAATTCCAACCTCTGCGGACTCAATGTAACCATTCCTTATAAAGAACAAGTCATCCCCTACCTTGATGAACTGGACAAGGATACAGCCAAAATAGGCGCGGTCAACGTCATCAAAATCATCCGTCTCCCTAAAGGAAAGGTCAAACTGATAGGCTGCAACTCGGACATCATCGGATTTACGCAATCCATTGAACCGCTACTGCAACCCCACCACAAGAAAGCGCTGATTCTGGGTACAGGCGGTGCTTCCAAAGCCGTATACCGCGGTTTGGAGAACTTAGGAATAGAAAGCGTCTTCGTGTCACGCACCAAAAAGGACAGCAGCTTCCTCACCTACGAGGAACTGTCTCCGGAGATTATGGCCGAATATACGGTCATAGTCAACTGTACGCCTGTCGGCATGTTCCCCAAAGTGGACTTTTGCCCGAACATTCCATACGAAGAGCTTACCCCCAACCATTTGCTCTACGATTTGTTATACAATCCAAACGAAACACTCTTCATGAAGAAAGGCAAAGCACAAGGGGCTGTCACCAAGAATGGACTCGAAATGCTGCTGTTACAAGCCTTTGCTGCATGGGAAATTTGGAACAAATAACATGAAAAAAAACATCAGATACGGTCTGCTCGGACTGTTAGCGGTAGCAGTGGTCGCCCTCACAGGCGGGAGCTTCTACATGCTCGGCTACTCGCTGACACCGAAAGACAATAAAGGTAAGGATATTCCGGGATCGTACGAATATATGCACAGCAAATATCCGTTCATCACGCCCTGGCTGGACAGCCTGCAAACCACAGGCGCACTGCGTGACACTTTCATCATCAACCGGGAAGGCCGGCAACTGCATGCAATGTTTGCCTCTGCCGCCAAGCCCACCGATAAGACAGCAGTCATAGTGCATGGTTATACGGACAATGCCATCCGCATGCTGATGATAGGCTATCTTTACAACAACGATCTGAATTACAATATATTATTGCCCGACTTGCAGGACAACGGTCTGAGCGAGGGTCCTGCCATACAAATGGGATGGAAAGACCGGCTTGACGTGCTGAACTGGATGAATATCGCCAACGATATCTTCGGAAAACACACCCAAATGGTAGTGCATGGCATCTCCATGGGAGCCGCAACCACCATGATGGTATCCGGAGAAGCGCAACAGCCTTTTGTGAAATGCTTCGTAGAAGATTGCGGTTATACGAATGTATGGGACGAGTTTTCATTCCAACTGAAAGATATGTTCGGACTGCCCGAATTTCCGTTAATGTACACCACCAGCTGGCTATGCAATGCCAAGTATGGTTGGAATTTCCAAGAAGCTTCTTCCTTGGAACAAGTGAAGAAATGCAGCCTTCCCATGTTCTTCATCCATGGAGATGCGGATACGTACGTACCTACCCGTATGGTCTACCCTTTGTATGAAGCCAAGAGCGAACCGAAAGAATTATGGATCGTACCCGGCGCCACACATGCCATGTCCTACAAAGATTATCCGCAGGAATATACGGAGCGCGTAAAGAAATTTGTAGGGAAATACATCCGTTGATGTGATTTTTACTACCTTCGCTCCTACAAATACAATAGTATGAAACGAATTATATCCATAGCACTCTTCTTGTGCATACTTGTTTCCTTGCAGTCACAGGAAATTTACACCACTAAGAATATTCCTAAAGTACACCTTCAGGACAAGACACGCTATGTCTGCAACCCGGCCGGCATCCTCTCCGCTTCGGCATGCGGCGAAATAGACCGGATGCTTTATGCATTGGAACAGCAGACCGGCATTGAAACCGTAGTGGCCGTCGTACCGTCTATCGGCAATGAAGACTGTTTTGAGTTTTCGCATCAGCTGCTCAACGAATGGGGTGTGGGTAAAAAAGACAAGAATAACGGCCTGGTTATCCTGCTGGTAACCGACCAGCGTTGCATCCAGTTCTATACCGGATATGGATTGGAAGGAGACTTGCCCGATGCCATTTGCAAACGTATTCAGACCCGAGACATGATTCCTTATCTGAAAGACAGCAACTGGGATGCGGGTATGGTGGCCGGCGTACGTGCCGTATGTGCCCGCCTTGACGGCAGCATGACAAACGACTCTGACGAAAACAGCGGTGAATCTCCGATAGGGCTGATTCTGGCTGTCATCGGTTTCTTTGCGATCGCTATCGTGGCAGGAATACTAAAAACACGCGCTGCAAGCAAATGTCCGCAGTGCGGCCAGCATAAACTGCAACGGAGCAACAGCGTACTCGTCTCACGTCGCAACGGAGTACGGACAGAAGATGTCACCTACACGTGCCGCAACTGCGGTCACAAAGTGGTGCGCCGACAGCAATCTTACGATGAGAACTACCGGGGAGGTGGTGGAGGAGGCCCTGTCATTTTCGGCGGAGGCGGCTTTGGCGGAAGTGGCGGAGGCTTTAGCGGAGGTAGCTTCGGAGGAGGTATGGGCGGTGGCGGAGGAGCCGGCTCGCGGTTCTGACCCCCTCATTCTCCCGAAAAGGAAGAAGCATTGGCTGTCTGCATAGACAATCAATCAGTGATATATACCTAAAAATATTGTTTAATGAAACGCCTGCTTGTCTCTTCAAGGAGACAGGAAGGCTATAAAAAAAGAAGAAGTATGAAAAAATCAACCATTATCATCATTGTTGTTATAGCCCTTCTCGCCATTTGGGGTGTTACCGGCTACAACGGGCTCGTCACTATGGACGAAAATGTCAGCGAACAATGGTCTAACGTCGAAACACAATATCAACGCCGCGCCGACCTGATTCCGAACCTCGTAAATACAGTCAAAGGATATGCCTCTCACGAAAAGGAAACGTTGGAAGGTGTGGTGGAAGCCCGCAGCAAAGCCACTCAAATGACCATAGACGCCAACGACCTGACACCGGAAAAACTGGCTGAATACCAAAAAGCACAGGGCGCGGTTACTTCCGCCCTTGGCAAACTGCTTGCCATTACCGAGAACTATCCCGACTTGAAAGCCAATCAGAATTTTCTGGAATTGCAAGCCCAACTGGAAGGGACAGAGAACCGCATCAACGTAGCACGCACCAATTTCAACAATGCTGCAAAGAACTTTAATACGGCAATCCGCCGTTTCCCCAAGAACATTCTTGCCGGTATTTTCGGCTTTGAGAAACGCGCCTACTTTGAAGCCGCCGAAGGCAGCGAACAAGCACCTAAGGTGGAGTTCTAAAGAAACGGATTGAATATCAAATATCCCCTCATCCGGTGTCATGCCTGCACAGACTTGCAAGTACGACACCGGATGAGGGGATATTTTTTATGCAAAGCTAAGGCTATAAGCGAAATAATCACTACTTTTGCACACAATTGAACTAACTTATTATCTCATGAGCAACCAACGATATATGATGAGAGGCGTCAGTGCATCAAAAGAAGATGTACACAACGCCATCAAAAACATCGACAAAGGTATTTTCCCGCAGGCTTTCTGCAAAATCATTCCCGACATTCTGGGCGGCGATCCCGAGTACTGTAATATCATGCATGCCGACGGCGCAGGAACCAAATCCAGCCTGGCCTACATGTACTGGAAGGAAACAGGTGACCTCTCCGTTTGGAAAGGCATTGCACAAGATGCACTGATCATGAACATCGACGACCTGCTTTGCGTGGGTGCAGTAGACAACATCTTGGTATCAAGCACTATCGGACGCAATAAGTTGCTCATTCCGGGAGAAGTAATCTCCGCCATTATCAACGGAACGGATGAACTGCTGGCCGAACTTCGCGAAATGGGTGTAGGCGTATATGCCACCGGCGGCGAAACAGCCGATGTCGGCGACTTGGTACGCACCATTATCGTAGACTCTACGGTAACTTGCCGCATGAAGCGCTCGGATGTCATCAACAATGCCAATATCCGTCCGGGTGATGTGATTGTAGGCCTGTCATCCTGCGGGCAAGCCACTTATGAGAAAGAATATAACGGTGGTATGGGTAGCAACGGACTTACCAGCGCCCGCCACGATGTTTTCTCCAAATACCTCGCCGAGAAATATCCTGAAAGCTATGACAAAGCCGTACCCGACGAGTTGGTATACAGCGGAAAAATGAAACTTACTGACAGCGTCGAAGGCAGTCCTTTGGATGCCGGCAAGCTGGTGCTCTCTCCTACCCGCACGTATGCGCCAGTAGTGAAAAAATTGCTCGATGCCCTCCGTCCCGAAATTCATGGCATGGTGCACTGCTCCGGCGGCGCACAGACCAAAGTTCTGCATTTTGTAGGCGACAACTGCCGCGTCATCAAAGATAACCTTTTCCCGGTTCCTCCGTTGTTCAAGACTATCAAAGAACAAAGTGATACGGACTGGAGCGAAATGTACAAGGTATTCAATATGGGACACCGCCTTGAAGTGTACCTCTCTCCCGAACATGCGGAAGAAGTGATTGCTATCAGCAAGAGTTTCAATATTGATGCACAGATTGTAGGACGTATCGAAGAGAGCGACAAGAAGGAATTGATTATCAAGAGCGAGTTTGGAGAATTCAGATACTAATTAAGAATGAGCACAGAAAACGATAGTACTTACATCAAAGTTCCTAAAAGTGTGGTTCAGATAGGTGCAATCGCCATTTTATTCGTTATCATCGACCTTATCAGTGAACTGATAGGCCTTTTTCAGGAACCTGAAACAAGGATTGACCGCATCATTATACGCTCAATAAGCATAATAGGCTGGTCGTGTATAGAATATATCACCGTTGACACGATATGGCAGAATCGTAAACATGCTCCACGGAACTAATTGCTGAAAACAATATCGTTTTAAGAGAAGAGTGTACAAATAGATTATGGCAGATAACAACACCATATTAGAAAAGCTGGAAGGACTCGTTGCCCGCTTCGAAGAAGTATCCACGCTGATAACCGACCCGGCAGTGATTGCCGACCAGAAGCGCTACGTCAAACTCACCAAAGAATACAAAGAGCTGGGTGACCTGATGAATGCCCGCAAAGAATACATGCAGGTATTAAGCGGCATTGAGGAAGCCAAAGAAATCATCGCCAACGAAACCGACGCCGAAATGCGCGAAATGGCTCGCGAAGAACTCGACGCCTGCCAGACGCGCCAACCTGAACTGGAAGAGCAGATCAAACTGCTGCTTGTCCCTGCCGACCCGCAGGACAGCCGCAATGCTATTCTTGAAATCCGCGGTGGTGCAGGCGGTGACGAAGCAGCTATTTTTGCCGGAGACCTTTTCCGCATGTACACCAAGTACTGCGAAACAAAAGGCTGGAAACTGGATATATCCAGCGCCAATGAGGGCGCAGCCGGCGGTTTCAAAGAAATCATCTGTTCTGTGACAGGAGATAATGTATACGGTACGCTGAAATATGAGTCGGGAGTACATCGCGTGCAGCGTGTGCCTGCCACCGAAACTCAGGGACGTGTACATACATCGGCCGCATCCGTAGCCGTACTGCCCGAAGCCGAAGAATTCGATGTAGTGATCAATGAAGGAGAAATCAAATGGGACACTTTCCGAAGTGGCGGCGCCGGCGGTCAGAACGTAAATAAGGTGGAATCCGGTGTACGCCTACGCTACAACTGGAAAAACCCGAATACCGGTGTCGTAGAGGAAATTCTCATTGAATGTACCGAAACACGCGACCAACCGAAGAACAAAGAACGCGCCCTCTCCCGCCTGCGTACCTTTATATATGATAAGGAACACCAGAAATACATCGACGACATCGCTTCCAAACGAAAGACAATGGTTTCTACCGGTGACCGTTCGGCAAAAATACGTACCTACAACTATCCGCAGGGACGTATTACGGACCACCGCATCAACTATACAATTTACAATCTCTCCGCCTTTATGGACGGCGACATTCAGGACTGCATAGATCACCTGATTGTTGCGGAAAATGCAGAGAGGCTAAAAGAAAGCGAATTATAGTTATGAAAAGGCTATCAGTAGAGAAAGCGTTTCACACAGCTGCCGAGGCGTTTCAGAATTGCTTGAAGCGTTTTCCGGTTACGGTAACCTTTATCTTTGTATTCACAGCCTATCTCATCTATCTGACATCAACAGGCTGGAAGGGCGAAGACCGGTTACTGTTCATAACCGGCTACTATCTATCGGTAGGCATCCTGCTTTCACTCACACTTCATCTCTGGAGTGAAGAAGTGAAAAGCCGTTTGTGGAAGACGGGCATACAACTTGCCGCACATGCACTGCTTATAGCCGACGCTTTCCTTCTCTATTATTATCTTGCCACAGAAAGTTCGTGGATCGAGATCGGTATTGCCCACGCTGCTGCTATTCTCGCCGTAGGACTTTCTACTTTTTTCCTTTCATTCTTACGTGAAAAGAATGACGTTGCAAGCTGGAATTTTGCACTGAACGCCATTTCTTCATATATTGTCACGCAGGTTATAGGACTCATCCTATGTGCAGGCATCAGCCTGCTGATGTTTTCGCTCCACCAATTATTTGAGATACACATCAGCGGAAAATGCTATGCCTACATCTACTATCTGTGCAACGTGTTGCTCGGATTAATGCTGTTCCTCGGATTACTGCCGCAAGGAGATGACAAGCATAACCGGGAGCCACATTCTTCAGAGTTTCTGAACGGTATTCTGCACTATCTGTTCCTGCCTCTTACGGCCGGCTATCTGACAGTCCTTTATATTTATGCCACCCGCATACTTGTCAGCTGGGAATTGCCCATAGGCTGGGTATCATGGCTTATTGTAGCGCTAATGACAGTATGTATCGCCATCCAATTCGGGTTATACCCCACCCGCTTCAAAGAAGGCAAACGGTTCGACAACTGGATTGCCCGCTGGATGCCCATATTGATATTGCCATTGTTGCTATTGATGACAATAGGCATTATACGCCGCTTCAATGATTACGGCATCACCCTCAACCGGCTCTATCTGGCGACACTCAACGGTTGGTTTTATATTGTCTGCATCGGGTTGTTCATCATAAAGGCCCGACGCATCAATTGGATACCCATTTCATTTGCCATTATCTTTTTGCTGACGTCTGCATTGCCTGTCAACTATACCAGCATCACAAAAAACACTATTCTCAACGAAATAAGGGACGAGATGCAACACAGTTGCCAAACAGAAGCTCCCTTATCATTGCAACAATACAAGGAATGGATATATTCGCTGCCGGAAAAGAAAGCCATACAGATAAACAGTAAATTCAAGTATTTGAGCAACTGGTTCGGTACGGAAAGTGTCACTCATCTGATAGACAAGAATGTAACTTACAATCTGTATTCTGTGGCAATGGATCTGGAAGCGGATACAGTGGCTGTCGAGACTGGCAATAAACGGGTTACTTACAGTGGCGAAACCGACAGTCAAACAATTGTTGATATTCCCGAAGGTTACACCCGGTTTATCGCTGTACCCGATAATGGCGCGTCATCCCACCGGCTCACCATTTCCCGGCAATACCTCAAGAACGGCATATTACCTGTCCCGCTCGATACCCGGACAGGCAAACTGAACGACAGCGTATACATCGAACTCAAGACATTGGAACAGTTGGAACAGAACAGCAAACATGGACACATACTGCCTACTCCTTTCCAGTGCAACTCCCCCAAAAACCTGTTCATACTGACCGGCTTCGACTTTTATTATGAAAAAGAAAGCAACGAGGATGCAAGAATGAGCATAAAAGGATATTTATTTAAAAAGTAGAACTATCAAACTAACAGAATTGCTATATGAATAAACAACAGCTCTTTGAAAATATCAAACGCAAGAAATCATTTCTCTGCGTTGGTTTGGATACGGACATCAAAAAGATTCCGGAGCATCTATTGAAAGAAGAAGATCCCATCTTTGCTTTTAATAAAGCAATTATCGACGCAACAGCCGACCTGTGTATCGCCTACAAACCGAACCTTGCTTTTTATGAAAGTATGGGTGTAAAAGGCTGGATCGCTTTCGAAAAGACTGTAAACTATATCAAACAAAACTACCCCGACCAGTTCATCATAGCCGATGCCAAACGTGGTGATATAGGCAACACTTCCGCCATGTATGCACGCACTTTCTTTGAAGAGTTAGATATCGACTCGGTGACCGTAGCGCCCTACATGGGTGAAGACAGTGTTACTCCGTTCCTCACTTACGAAGACAAATGGGTTATCCTGCTTGCCCTGACCAGCAACAAAGGATCGCACGACTTCCAGCTGACAGAGGACCGGAACGGCGAACGCCTCTTTGAAAAAGTATTGCGCAAGTCACAGGAATGGGCAAACGATGAACAAATGATGTACGTAGTGGGCGCCACTCAGGGACGTGCTTTCGAAGATATCCGCAAGATTGTTCCCAACCACTTCCTTTTAGTACCCGGCGTGGGTGCACAAGGCGGTTCATTGGAAGAAGTCTGCAAATATGGTATGAACAAGACCTGTGGACTGATTGTGAACTCCAGCCGCGGCATCATCTATGTAGATAAGACAGAAAACTTTGCAGCCGCTTCACGTAAAGCCGCTCAGGAAGTACAGGCACAAATGGCTGAACAACTGAAGAAAGTGATTAATGATTAGTGACCGATGATTTACCGGCAGGCTGTTCATATCTAAAAAAACGCCAACAAACCACCAACCATTAATAACTAACAACGATAAAAGGTGCAAGCAAGAAAAATCATCAACGACCCGGTGTTCGGGTTCATTAACATACCGAAGGGGTTGCTGTACGACATTGTACGGCATCCCCTTTTGCAACGTCTGACCCGTATCAAGCAGCTGGGATTGTCGTCTGTCGTATACCCCGGCGCACAGCACACCCGGTTCCAACACTCCTTGGGCTCATTCTATCTCATGAGCGAAGCTATCCAGCAACTCACAGCCAAAGGCAATTTCATCTTTGACAGTGAAGCGGAAGCCGTACAAGCGGCTATTCTGATGCATGACATCGGTCATGGCCCGTTCTCTCATGTACTTGAGGACACTATCGTAAAGGGTGTTTCGCACGAAGACATCTCTTTGATGCTAATGGAGCGCATCAACAAGGAGATGAACGGACAGCTCACGCTTGCCATCCAGATATTCAAAGACGAGTATCCCAAACGTTTCCTGCATCAGTTGGTAAGCGGGCAACTGGACATGGACCGGCTGGACTATCTGCGCCGCGACAGCTTTTACACAGGAGTTACCGAAGGGAATATAGGTTCAGCACGTATCATCAAAATGCTCGATGTAAAAGACGACCACCTGGTCGTCGAGTCCAAAGGAATTTATTCCATTGAGAACTTTCTCACTGCACGCCGCCTGATGTACTGGCAGGTATATCTGCACAAAACATCGGTTGCATACGAGAAGATGCTCATCAGTACATTACTACGTGCCAAGGAACTGGCCGGAAAAGGTATGGATTTGTTTGCTTCGCCTGCATTGAAATTCTTCTTGTATAATGATGTCAACCGGGAAATATTCTACAATAATCCGGATTGTCTGGAGAACTACATCCAACTGGATGATAACGACATCTGGACAGCCCTGAAAGTATGGAGCACCCACCCGGACAAAGTACTTTCCACACTAAGTATGGGCATGATTAACCGTAATATATTCAAAGTGGAAATCTCCACCGATCCTTTCAGCGAGGAACGGAAAAGAGAAATCATCCGGCAAATCAGCGGGCAACTGGACATCCTTCTTCCCGAAGCAAGTTATTTCGTTGCCACCCCGAGCATTGAGAAGAATATGTACGATCCTGCAGACGACAGCATCGACATCCTATACAACGACGGATCCACTAAAAATATAGCCGAAGCATCGGATATGCTTAATATATCCCTGCTCTCTAAAAAAGTAAAAAAATACTACTTATGCTATCAACGTTTGCATAGATAAGTATAAAATATTCATCACAGGACAAGGATATATAAAAAAAAAGTCCGTTATTTGTGTTTTGAAACCATCTAACAACAATAAGACATGGAGTTCTCTGCTAAACAAATTGCAACATTTATCCAAGGAGAAATCGTAGGAGACGAGAATGCAACCGTACATACTTTCGCCAAGATCGAAGAAGGAATACCCGGAGCAATCTCTTTCCTATCCAATCCTAAATACATACCCTATTTGTACGAAACCCAATCAAGTATCGTTTTGGTGAACAAGGACTTCGTTCCCGAACAGGAAGTTAAAGCGACTATGATTAAAGTAGACAACGCTTATGAAAGCCTTGCCAAATTGTTAAATCTTTATGAACAGAGCAAACCCAAACGTACCGGGATTGATTCTCGGGCCTATGTTGCCGAAACAGCCAAAATAGGCAAGGATGTTTACATCGCTCCCTTTGCCTGCATCGGAGAGTACGCAGAAGTGGGAGACAATACGGTAATCCATCCGCATGCCACCATTGGAAGCGGAGCCAAAGTGGGCAACGACTGTATTATTTACGCAAATGTGACAATCTATCACGACTGCCGCATAGGCAACCGCTGCATTCTGCATGCCGGTTGCGTCATCGGTGCGGACGGATTCGGATTCGCTCCTACTCCCGAAGGTTATGAGAAAATTCCCCAAATAGGTATCACCATATTGGAAGATGATGTAGAAATCGGAGCGAACACTTGCGTAGACCGCGCTACAATGGGAGCGACTATCGTACACAGTGGTGTGAAATTGGACAATCTGATACAGGTAGCCCACAATGATGAAATCGGTTCACATACGGTAATGGCCGCACAGGTGGGCATAGCCGGCTCCACCAAAGTAGGTGAATGGTGTATGTTTGGTGGCCAGGTGGGTATAGCCGGACATATTCATATCGGAAACAAAGTGAACCTTGGTGCGCAATCAGGTGTTCCCAGCAGTATCAAGGAGGGCAGCCAATTAATAGGTACACCGCCTATGGAAGTGAAATCATATTTCAAGTCACAGTCCGTATTCCGCAAGTTGCCGGATATGTACTTTGAGATGAACGCCCTCCGTAAAGAGCTCAATGAATTAAAAAAACAATTAAATAAGTAACCAATGTTGAAACAAAAGACACTGAAAGACAGCTTCTCACTCAGTGGGAAAGGTCTTCATACAGGACTTGACCTGACCGTTACTTTCAACCCTGCTCCGGACAACCATGGATATAAGATTCAGCGTATCGACCTGGAAGGTCAGCCTGTTATTGACGCTGTTGCCGATAATGTGACCGAGACAACACGCGGTACTGTACTCTCCAAAAACGGAGTTAAAGTAAGTACCATAGAGCATGGTATGGCTGCGCTTTATGCGTTGGGCATAGACAACTGCCTGATTCAGGTAAACGGTCCGGAGTTCCCTATTCTGGACGGAAGCGCTCAATATTACGTCAACGAAATTGAACGTGTAGGCACAGTAGAGCAGAATGCTGTAAAGGATTTCTATATTATCAAGTCTAAGATTGAGTTCCGCGACGAGGCAACCGGTTCGTCCATCATCGTATTACCCGACGAGAACTTCAGCTTAAATGTATTGGTATCTTACGACTCCACTATCATCCCCAATCAGTTTGCCACATTGGAAGATATGACGAAGTTCAAGGATGAAGTAGCCGCCAGCCGTACTTTCGTTTTTGTACGTGAAATAGAACCGCTGTTACAAGCCGGACTCATCAAAGGCGGCGACTTGGACAACGCCATCGTTATCTACGAGCGTGAAATGCCGCAGGATGCCTACGACAAACTTGCCGACGTAATGGGTGTTCCCCACATGGATGCCAAACAGTTGGGTTACATCAACCACAAGCCGTTGGTATGGCCCAATGAATGTGCACGTCACAAACTGCTGGATGTTATCGGCGACTTGGCGCTAATCGGCAAACCCATTAAAGGCCGTATCATAGCCACGCGTCCGGGGCATACCATCAACAATAAGTTCGCCCGCCAAATGCGTAAGGAAATCCGCCTGCACGAAATACAGGCTCCTTCATACGACTGCAACCGCGAACCTATTATGGACGTGAACCGTATTCGTGAACTGTTGCCGCACCGCTATCCGTTCCAACTGGTAGACAAGGTAATTGAGATAGGCGCCAACTATATTGTAGGTGTCAAAAACGTAACAGCCAACGAACCTTTCTTCCAGGGGCACTTCCCGCAGGAACCGGTCATGCCCGGCGTATTGCAAGTAGAAGCTATGGCGCAGACAGGTGGCCTGCTTGTTCTGAACTCAGTAGACGAACCGGAGCGCTACTCCACCTACTTCATGAAAATAGACGGTGTTAAGTTCCGCCAGAAAGTAGTGCCGGGAGACACTTTGATTTTCCGCGTGGAACTAATGGCTCCTATCCGCCGGGGCATCTCTACCATGAAAGGCTATGTATTTGTAGGCGAAAAGGTAGTATGCGAGGCTGAATTTATGGCTCAAATAGTAAAAAACAAGTAAGTTAATTATGATAAGTCCCTTAGCGTATATTCATCCCGAAGCAAAAATCGGGGAAAACGTAGAGATTGCTCCTTTTGTTTTCATTGACAAGAATGTGGTAATCGGCGATAACAATAAGATTATGGCAAATGTCAACATTCTGTACGGATCACGTATCGGCAATGGAAACTCAATCTTTCCCGGAGCCGTAATCGGTGCCATTCCGCAAGACCTGAAATTTAGAGGAGAAGAGACTACTGCCGAAATAGGCGATAACAATATTATCCGCGAAAACGTAACAATCAACCGGGGTACAGCCGCCAAAGGAAAAACAATCGTAGGCAATAACAACCTGCTAATGGAAAGCGTACACGTTGCCCACGACGCCCTCATAGGAAGCGGTTGCATTATCGGTAACTCAACAAAAATGGCTGGAGAAATCGTTATAGACGACAACTCCATAATCAGTGCCAACGTCCTGATGCACCAGTTCTGCCGCGTAGGAGGTTTCGGCATGATACAAGGCGGATGCCGTTTCAGCAAAGATATACCGCCGTATATCATAGCCGGCCGGGAGCCTATTTGCTATGCAGGTCTCAACATTGTGGGACTGCGCCGCCGCGGTTTCTCCAACGAAACGATCGAGGCCATCCATGATGCCTACCGCATCATCTATCAAAGCGGAATGAACAATACGGACGCTTTGAAGAAGATTGAAAATGAAATGGAAATGACACCCGAAATCAGCTATATTGTAAACTTTATACGTGAATCAGCTCGCGGCATTATTCCTGCAAGTAAATAAAAAAGTTAACATTATGATATATAGATTTACTCTCATCTCCGACGAAGCAGACGACTTCATCAGAGAAATACAGATTGATCCGGAAGCTACATTCTATGACTTCCACGAGGCTATCCTGAAATCAGTAGGCTACGCCAACGACCAAATGACTTCTTTCTTCATCTGCGACGACGATTGGGAAAAAGAGAAAGAAATCACTCTCGAAGAAATGGATGACAATCCGGAGATAGACAGCTGGGTGATGAAAGATACTCCGATCAGCGAATTGGTAGAAGACGAAAAGCAAAAACTGCTGTATGTATTCGACTACATGACAGAACGCTGCTTCTTTATCGAGCTCTCTGAAATCATCACCGGAAAGAGTATGACCGGAGCCAAATGTACAAAGAAAGCGGGAGAAGCACCCAAACAAACCATCGACTTTGAGGAAATGGCTGCTGCCGGCGGTTCGCTTGATTTGGACGAGAACTTCTACGGCGACCAAGATTTTGACATGGAGGACTTCGACAAAGAAGGCTTTGGAGGTTTGGACGAAGGTGCCGCTGATATTCCTTACGAAGAAGACAAATTCTGATAAACCGGTTCGGGCGAATAATAATTTGCTCCAATGATAATGGAATATCCCATGAGGATATGCCCGTTTCGGAGGATGCAACTGTTCTTCGCCCGAATTATTTTATTACGGCCTCATGAAAACATTGATAGTACTTATAGGACCTACGGGAGTGGGTAAGACGGAACTCAGCCTCCGCCTGGCGGAGCATTTCAGAACATGCATAGTTTCTGCCGATTCAAGACAACTTTACGCCGATTTGAAAATCGGTACGGCTGCCCCCACTCCGGAACAACTGCAACGTGTACGGCATTACTTTGTCGGCACACTGCAACTTACCGACTATTACAGTGCCGCCCAATATGAAACCGAAGTGCTGCAGCTTCTTGAGAAACTCTATACCGAGCATGAGGTCGTACTCCTGACAGGAGGCTCCATGATGTACGTAGATGCCGTATGCAAAGGCATTGACGACATTCCCACCGTAGATGCCGATACCCGCCGGATGATGCTTCACAAATACGAGACAGAGGGGTTGGAGAATCTCTGCACCGAACTGAAGCTGCTTGATCCGGAGTATTACAAAACTGTAGACTTAAAGAACCACAAACGGGTAATACATGCCTTGGAAATCTGTTATATGACCGGAAAGACCTACACCTCTTTCCGCACGCAACAAAAAAAGGAACGCCCTTTTCGTATCATAAAAATAGGTCTCACACGTGACCGTCAAGAGTTGTACGACCGCATAAACCGACGCGTGGAACAGATGATAGCCGACGGACTTGTGGAAGAAGTACGCAGCGTCTATCCTTATCGGACGCTCAACTCCCTGAATACAGTGGGTTATAAGGAAATATTCAATTACCTTGACGGCGAATGGACACTGCCTTTCGCCATTGAGAAGATTCAACAGAACTCCCGCATCTACTCCCGTAAACAAATGACATGGTTCAAACGGGACGAAGAAATAAGCTGGTTCAATCCCGGACAAGAGGAAGAAATACTTGCTCATATCGAGAATTGCATGGCCCAGGACAAAGATAAATAATCAATCCGGATTAAGCGTATCACATAAAAGAAATCAGTCCTTACAACACAGTAGGTTGCAAGGACTAACCGATAAGATGTATAACCGACTCAGTTATTCGGTATATCCCTTTAAGGTAATCAACAAAACGCCGTTTTGCCCCTTTTCCCCATACTTTTCTTCCAGTATAGCCTTATCTTTCAGTACAGTTATACTTTTTATTCTATCGGGATTCAGGGCGCGCATCACCGCCCAATCCACTTCTTTACCATTTACAATACAAAGCGGCTGCTTACCCTCCGCGTAAGAAAAAGTTACCCCTTTATCTAGTTCTCCGGCAGTTGAACCGGAAGCCTCAACCAATTTCAAGCCGAGAGCATCCCCCGTCAACCTGAACATAACGGGTAGTGTATAACTCACTGCTACCGCTTTTCCACGTTGCATGCCCGGCATCCACCTAGGCATAGATTCTATCACGCGGATAGCCTCCGCATCCAACTCAGGATCTACGCCACGAAGAATATGCGCCTTTTTAATGTCACCATCCTTACTAACGATAAAGCCAACAACCACCCTACCTTGCACCTTGTTCTTCTGCGCCTCCACCGGATAGCGCATATTCTTCGCCAGATATTGCATCAAGGCTTCCATTCCTCCCGGAAATGAAGGCATCTGTTCTACAACATTAAATACCGGTTCTCTGTCTTTCACACTGTCTTTAGAAGCATAGCCCACTACCACCAGTTCGTCCATTTGTTGCACTGCCACCTTGCTTTTCCGGTTCACAGAGTCTTTCGGAACTGACTGCACAGGCAATAACTGTCCGGAACTTTCCGCAACTTTTGTTTCTACAATTGCCGTTAAATCATTAACTTTGACGGCAGAAATTTCTTCCACTGTTTCAGACACTTCGGGACGGGCAAAAGCTGTTACTGCAATAGCAGCTACCGGAAGTACATAGAGATACTTCAAACGTGCCCACGGACTTGATTTTTCTTTTAACATCATAGTGATACGTTTTTTAAGTTTACTGTGATTAAAGCTGTTGGCCATAGAGTAGAGCCTTGTGCCAACGGCTTTTTTTATTAATAATAATTGATATTGTCTCGCATCCACACCCTCATTGATAACAGTTTCATCAGCTTCGTATTCATGGATATTCTGTAACTCCTGTTTCAACAGCCACGCTGCCGGATTAAACCATTGAAAGAATATGCATATATCCGCCGCAAACAAATCCCATGAATGGCGGTTACGAATATGCGCCAGTTCATGAGTAAGAATCTCCCTGCCGTTCTCATGCAAGTCTTTCTGTGAAATAACGATATATCTCATCCAACTAAATGGTGAAATATCCCGTTCATGCACTATCAAAACCGCCTTAACAACCGTTACAACATAATCACTAACCTTCTCTCTCCTACCCGACTTCAACAATACCCATAAGCCAAACAACGAATATATATTGCGGAGCATGAAGAAAAGAATACCGAACAGATATACCAGCAACAATCCCTGTATCCACGTAACCACATTCTCCTGCACCTGCACTGCATGAGTTTCCGTACCTGCCAAATCTGCCAACAACAGCCACTGCTCCCACGTCATCATAGTCTGATACATCTCAACCGGCCGTCTCACACTGACTTCTACAAACGGCAACAGACAAGATAACAGCAGAATCCCCAACAGAGCAATGCGATTGAAACGATGAAACGTCTCACGGCTCAACAACAAACGGTAAAACAGATAAAATACCGCCAGACAAAAGGATGATTTAAGTATATAAACAAATAGTATGCCCATAGAAGTATACGTATTGACGGTTACTATTCCGAAAGTTTGCCTTTTTCCACATCCTGTATCAGTTGCTTCAAGTCGTCCAGTGAAAATTCTTCCTCATTCACCAGTGATGACACCGCACTCAAATAGGAATTATTGAAATATTTGCTAATGACATTCTTCAATGTTCCTTTCTTAAAGTCCTCCACACTTACCATTGCATAATACTGATACGTGTTGCCAAACGTGTTGTGATTCAGAAAACCTTTTTCTTCAAGCCCTCTTACTATGGTGGAGAGTGTATTGAAATGCGGTTTGGGTTCTTCATAGAACGCCAGTATCTCTTTCACAAACAGCGGTCCTTTTCTCCAGAAAAAACCCATAATTTCTTCTTCTTTTGCAGTCAGTCCTTTCATAGCTATTCTTTCTTTTTCACAAAGAACTAAATTATTTAGTTACAAAACTAATTTATTTAGTTAATATAAACTAAAGACTTTAGTTCAATGATAAATAATGACTGCGTGCAGACTCAAAATACCTACAAATAGCGATTGCAATTCTCGAAGAAAAACCGTTACTTTGCGCTCGGAACACATAGTGAAAAGGAATAACTTACAATGAATGAACAACATAAATATCGGGCTACGGACAAGATGAGCGATCTCATCTGCGATAACTACTCCTTATTAATGGTGATGAGCCGCTTCGGTTTGTCGCTTGGATTCGGAGACAAGAGCGTAAAGGATGTCTGTGAGAGCCAGCATGTAGACTACCGCACTTTCCTCGCCGTAGCCAATTTCATCAGCGAGGAGCAATACTCTTACAGTATTGACAACGACTCATTCTCTATTCCGGCACTCATGGATTATCTGAAGCGTGCGCACACCTACTTTCTCGATTTCAACCTGCCTGCCATGCGCCGCAAACTGATAGAAGCCATAGACTGCTCCAGAGACAACGATGTGGCCTACCTCATTCTCAAATTCTTTGATGAGTATGCCAAAGAAGTGCGCCGCCACATGGAATACGAAAATGAAGCCGTCTTTACTTACGTAGAACAGTTACTGCAAGGCAGACTGTCCGACGAATACGACATTGCCACCTTTGCCAGTAAGCACAATCAGATAGATACCAAACTGAAAGAGCTGAAAAATATCATTATCAAATACTATCCCGAAAAAGAAAACAATAATCTCCTGAACGCCGTCCTGTTCGACATCTTCAACTGCGAACAGGATCTTGCTTCACATTGTCAGGTGGAAGATTATATGTTTGTTCCTGCAGTAGCACAAATAGAAAAAAGGCTGAAAGATGAACAATAATATTTCTCTGAAAATAGTTGTTGCAGAAACTTCGGTCATTGTACGAAGTGGTCTTGCGGCAGTGCTCAAACGTATTCCCAATCTGAACGCACACCCCATTGAGGTGTCTTCACCGGAAGCGTTACAGAACTATACTTATCTCCATACTCCCGACATTGTAATCGTAAACCCTACTTTCGGCGGCTGGTTCGACCTGCCTTCCTTTAAAGCAGACCACAGTAAGAACAGCACCAAATACATTGCATTGGTATGTTCCGTCATAGACAACAATGCTTTGAAAGAGTATGATGAAAGCATTGCTATCTGTGACGATCTTGAGGCAATTACCGGTAAAATCAACCACCTTCTCCACGCTGAAGAGGAAGAAGAGAAAGACAACGAACAGGAAACGCTCAGCCAACGCGAAAAGGAAATCATTACTTGCGTTGTAAAGGGCATGACCAATAAAGCGATTGCCGACAAACTGTATCTCTCTATCCACACCGTCATTACTCACCGCCGCAACATTGCACGCAAGTTGCAAATACACTCTCCCGCCGGTCTCACCATTTATGCCATTGTGAACAAACTGGTGGAATTGCAGGACATCAAAGATTCACTATAAAAGGAGTCACACAACGAGCTCGCAATCAACAGCATACATATACCAAATCAAGACCATGCTTTGGTATGAAGAATACCTTACTGTGGTACGGCTTGTACCACAGTAAGGTATTCTTCATACCATAGTAAGGTACACGTCGTACCATCTGATGGTACAAACTCTACCAACCTTTAGCATATACCGAAACCTTTGAACTTATTTTTTGCAGAGCCTGTCTGGAAGAAATAATACAGCCTGATAATTCAGGAGTATTCGTGTGGAATCATAAATAATCCCCGTCTCACGATATCGCATCGGAAAGCGGGGATCCTTTTATCTTCATAAAAGTGGTTACGTAATTATGACTAACTAATTCATTCTTTAAATCTGATATTGCAAAGATACGCCATTGCATCCGATGCCGCAATCACTCGATATAGGTATATTAAAGAACGGCAGTCATTATAAATAGGTAACATCACCGTTCTAATCAGGCATTTGCATAGCTATGCATGCCACCCAAGACGTAATTCACCCCGAAATAGGTCATCAATACTGTAAGGAAAGCCGCAATCATATAGATGTGAAAGAATAACGGCCTGCGGAAAGCGGACAGGCTCTTCGAATGAAATGCCATTCCGTACACGAGGAACGTGATTAATGCCCAAACCTCTTTAGGATCCCACGCCCAGTACCGCCCCCACGACACGTTTGCCCAAACAGCTCCCATGAAAATGCCTGCACCCAAGAAGAAATTCGCCGGATAGAGCAAGAGACGGCTGAGAAGCATCAGCATCCTCTCATGTCTGCGAATGCACAGAGCAAGTATTCCATTCAGCATTATAAAGGCAAAAAGCGCATAGGACATCATTATCAGCGAAACGTGCATACTGAGCCATGGAGACACAAGTACAGGCATCAAAGGGGTAATCTGCGGATTCATCTGCCCCAAATGAGCAACGAGTAGCGCAAATCCCGAAAGCAGAAAGCCGAAAGGAACCGTAAACGGAAACCTACGGCGAAACAAGCACGCCAACACCAGTGTACACAAAGCCATAAACTGCATCGTCTCATATCCGTTGCTCAACGGAATGCGTCCGCCCACATACCAACGCAGACCATATCCAAAGAGCTGGAAAAGGAATGCCGCATAAAGAGCCACAACAAGAAAACGGTTTATCCGGCGTGACAAACCACTCCGCTCCGAAGAATGGCGCAGACCGCAATATACCAAATGGAAGAATGCCAGCAAACCAACCGTCAGATTGAACATGAACAGGCATTTACTAAAAGGAATACGGTTGTAGATAAGCTCCGCACGTATCTTTGACAATGGCAACGGCTTCACGCTGCCGTCTTTAGGCAAAGGGCGAATCAAGGTTCCCTTTTGGAGCATCAGAATTAATCCCACCTTTTCGTCCGTTTCTACGATTGCCTTTTCCAAAGGGGACATTTTCCGGCCGGTTTCCTGTCTGCCCTGCCAGAAGTCTTGCAAACGATACCGCTGTCCGTCAAACAAGTCGGCCACAGAAGCATAAGGCGTCTTCAGGTTCAACAAACGGCATAGCTCCCGATTCTTAATACAAATCATCGGTTCGTACTGCCACACTTCCGGACGCAGCAACCATCCGCCGATAATCTGTTCGGGAGTTAAACCCGCATAGGACGGCCGTCCTGTCAGTTTCACCACAAAATCACGAGCAAGCGTATTGAAGGGCACTACCCTGTCATGGTAAATAACCTGTTCATAAGCCAGACTATCCGCCTGCCTGATGCTTAAAGCCGGAAGCGTCCGTCCCTGCACCTGCATACTTCCCGCCAACAGCAAAAGACAGAACACGCCCCCCTCCCTAAGCAACGGATGATTCATCAGCCTGCGGAATTCTCCCCTATGGCTGAAGAGTAGTCCAATCATAGAAATTCCCAGCAGTACATACCCTGCATAGGTAGCTCCTATTCCCCAAGGGTCATAGTTCACTGTCAGCCAACTACCTCGTTTGTCTTCATCAAAAGACGACTGATAGAAGCGGAAACCCTGTTCGGACAGAATACGGTTCATGGAAACGGTGCGGCTGCAAGAGGCACTGTCCGTATCCTGCCCCGACCGCAAGATACGAATATGGCTGACATAATCCGCAGGAGCTTCCGTACCGGGATAGTGTTCCACCCGAAAGCTGTCCAAGAGTAATGTAAAGGGTAAATCTATCCTCCGGCCGCTCTCCTGTTCCACAAAGCTACCTACTTTATTTCCTACGGTAAGGTGCACATATCCTTTCCGGCTGCCGACAAACGTAAGCATGGCTCCCGCCAAAATCACAAGGAAGGAACCATGCAACAACAATGTGGGAAAATGCTTCCATAGCTGCCGTCTGATGAATGCCATAACAGCCAGAGCAGCCAGAATCCCCCAGAGACAACAAAACCAAAAAGTATGATATATATACTTTTCTACAAAATCTGTCCCGCATGCCTGCTCCAGGAAAGTAGCTATGGCAAGCAGACATACGAGGCAGATATATACAGCGATGAGTAATCGTTTCAAGTTATGTGACATCAGTTATTGGCCTGATTAAGTATGAATGCTGACTATTATCCGGTTCTTGTTTCAATTCAGAAAGGAGCATACTCCTTGTTTTCAAGCGCCTTTACCCCCATGCACTCCATTTCTATCAGCCAGCCCGGACGGCATACCGGCGCATGGACAAACACTTTGGGAGTAGCGGGGAAACGCTTGTCATACATCTCCTTGACGACTGCATAATCAGCAATATCACGCAAATAGACAATCATCTGCCCCAAATCATCGAACGTACAGTCCGCTTCCTTCAAGAGGGCCTCCACGTTTTCCCACATCCGTTCGGTCTGCTTGCGGATGTTGCCTGGATGCACCACTTCGCCCTTGTTGTTGATGCTTGCCGTACCGGAAATGAAGACTTGGCGGCGATCGCCGTAGTCCACATACGTGCCTCGTTCAAAACTGACGCCATACTCATAAGTGGGATTCAGATACGCGGGCGCATACAGAAAATGAACCTGTCCGGACTTTATCCCGTCGACGGCATACGTGTCCATCAGCACCGACACTTTCGGGTCGGCATGGCGCCCGCCGATACCGGTGCTCGAAATGTAGTGCGTCTTCTCCGTCAGGTTCTGTGTGATGAACACTTCATTGCGAGCTTTCACCACTCCGGCATAGTTCACGTCCACATTCTGCACGAAAAACCAAGTACGGATACAATTGTCCGCCAATTTGCATCCCTGTTCCATAAGCTGCATCACGTAGTCATTCAGCAACAGGCGGGTTTGATATTCGGAGTTGGCCGCACGATTGAAAGCATTGCCACTCCAAAGATGGCGGTAAGCGCCATGCCTCACCTCAAATAATCCGTTGTGAAGCACTCTTGTCTGTACTCCGGACTGCAAATACACCCATAATGCAATCTTGGTTCCATTCAGCGGCGGCTGCTCCACAATGGAAAATGCGCAGTCCGAACTCTCTGTGGTAAGCGCCAGCAGCATATCCGATTGGTTGGCGGCATCGCTCAGGAAATAACGCTTGAAAACAGCAACAGCACCACGTATTTCACCCTCTAGTAAAGCGAAGTAAGCATTCACTACTGCATTCAATTGTTGCTCGTATGTGTCTTCCGGGCAACGTGCATGTATCATCACATGATATTCCGAAACACCGTTGTCCGCATCATATTTAAAGATTTCGGCTGATGCATTTTCAGTTTGCCTTTGTTGTCTATTGTTCATAACAATATTGGTTTTCGTTATTGTTGGTAAAGTTATTCTTCGGCCCCGGAGTCTATCCAGTCTTTAAGCATTTCCAATGCTATCGACGATTCTATCTCTTGCGAATGGTCGTGTCCCCACTCCTTGCTGATAGGGGAAGCAAGGATCTGATACAACATACTTTCATCGGAATTTCCCGGACTGACCCGCATCCATTCTGGGCTTACAACGGAAGGACGGTTGACCAAGCCATCATAGCTGACACCTTCTTTCAAGTTCAGTCCAGCAGCGGCAGTCGTACTGGTTCCATGACAACCTACACACGACTTACCAATAAAAATCCCCTGCTGAACGGCGTTGAACATACCGGCATCGATTGTCCCGGCATCCAATTGGGTAGTATCTGCATCTACAGTAGAAAAATCTTGCGTGTAAAATGAATACACGCGCTCGCGTATACGGTTTGTCACACAAAGCTCAATAGAGGTAACCTCTTCGCCGATTCCGGCCATCAGCAAGTCTACGTCACCATTATTCGGAATAGATTTTGCAATCAGCGAATACTCCTTCTCATTGTTGAAACCTGCAAGAACCACCGTATAGCCGTCCGGCCATGTATCCACTCCGCTCATATTCACGTGCAGTTTCACTACACGCCCTTCTTCCGGAACAATGAGCCTGTCCTGATAGAGCCTGCCCTCGTCGCAGGAAGCGAAAACGAATATGAACAACGATAAGAAAAGAATATGTTTCTTCATAGATAAATCCTTTTTTCAATCTGTTAGAATGTGTATTGCAGCAAAACGGTCGCGGAATGCGTGGCCAGCCCCAAGTTATCATTATCGCGGTCGAGCTGTGTGTCATGTCCCCAACGGGCTGTATACTGATACATAGCCTGCAACTTCAAATTGCAACCTTTGAAGAAATAATTCATACCCACAGCCGGCATGTTCAGGAAACCGTCGTCACCGGTACCGTTACGGTTGAAGAAGTCGTAACGTGCGGCTACCTGAACACGAGGAGCCACAAAATAACCGCCCTGCACATAACCGCCTAAATAATGATATGTCTCATCAATCTTCTGACGTTTGGTGAAACCTACATTCATATAATACGCCTCGGCAGCCAAATAAAGTTTGTTCTTCAACATGGCAAACTCCAATCCGACACGCATGTCGTTTGTACTCTCATTTTCACTCTCTACATTAACAGAACCGGACAGGCCGAAAAGCATCTTATCTTCATGCAGGCGGTTCGGATTACCTTGCGTAGAAGGCATCACTCCTTTAGGCATATAAGTCAGACGACCTGCATAGAGCAAAGACGGAATGTGCCAGTCGTCACTGATAGTTTTTGATGCTGTATTCACAGAAATTCCCGTACCGTTGAACAAGCCGACCTCATAGCCGAACTTCTCGCCTATCAATCCATGCAGTTCCACCCCCAGGTCAAAACCGGTAGCCATGTTCGGGGTAACAGCATTCAGCGAATAAGGCATGATGACTGGAGAAGTCAACGAAACCGGCAACTGCGGCAGTAATGTCTCGCCCAACGTAGTCAGGTAGGCATGCGAGAAAGGTGTCTTGAACTTGCCTACACGCAATGCCAGCTGCTTCTTGAACTGCACGTCAAACCAGGCCTGCTGCAACAAAGCACCACCGCTGGCCGCCGCATTGATGGATAGGTTGAAAGACACTTTTCCGAAAGCCTTACCCGTAAAGCCCAACACCGCATAAGGTACCGAGAAACCGGAATTGGCGAAATTATCCTGATTATATGCCTTATCTAAGCCTTCATCATCATACCAGTTCAGATTGGCGCTTGTCTGTACCAGCAAATAGGGTTTGAAAACAAAGTCGCCTTTCTTGCTGGAAATAGTAAAACCTTCCCTCCCGTCCAACGACACCACGCCATTCTCCGTATCTTCTTCGTGCTGTGCCATTGCCATCAACGGCATAGCGGCAAACGAAGCCAATAATATTAATTTCTTCATACGATTATATCGTTTCTTATTTAAATACTGTGTAACTTGTTATTATAGTGAATTGATAAATGCAACCAACGCATCACGATCTTCCTTACTCATATTCTTAAACAGATTCTTGGAAGCCTCCGCCTCACCGCCATGCCACATAATGGCCTCAACCAAATTACGGGCACGTCCGTCATGCAGAAAATAAGTATGCCCGTTTACAATCTCCTGCAAGCCGATACCCCACAACGGAGTGGTACGCCATTCATTGCCGCGTGCAAGACCACTGACATAGTTGTCATTCAATCCCACACCCATAATTTCCGAACCCATATCATGGAGCAGGAAATCCGAATACGGATGAATGGTCTGGCTGCCCAACCAAGGGAGCTGCGTTCCCATCAACAAAGAGCTGCCGCGCGGTTTGGTATGCAAGGTGGTGACATGGCAAAGGTGGCATTTGGCTTCATAGAACTTCTGCTCGCCTTTGATAACCTGTTCGTCATCCACATTGCGGCGGGCCGGTACCCCCAGGCATTGCAAGTAGAGGTCCACATCCTCCATATCCTCTGCCGATACATCCAACTGATCATAAGACAGCCCCATCATACTGCCCTGTTCCATTTGCAATTGCCCTTCACAGATTTCTTCCGGATAACGGCTGTTGGTAACTCCCAAATCGCTGGAGAAACCCAATTCTACGGTCAGGTCTGCATGCTGTGCCTTGTTACCCGACAATCCCAAACTCTTCACACCTTTCTCCGTAATGTAATTACAGCGTCCGCTAATGCCGTATTCGGGATAATTGCTTTTGGCAGCAAGCGCCTCAATCTCTTTCGGATCGAGCGCCATCATCTGTCCCATTCCCACATGCCGCAGGGGGATGCGAACCGTACAGAACAAATCCTCCGGTTTTATTTCTTCCGCATACCAGTCCGTTATCGTATAAGTAGGCTTGGCAAGCTGATAAGGAGTACCGTCGGGAAACTTAAAATCCTCATAGGTATATTCCACTTTCAGCTTTCCTTCCGCCTTTACGCCATAAATGGACTGGTCGTGAAGCACACGCCCGTAATTGGGAAAGAAAGCACCGTTCTTGCGGGTGATATATATCAGCATAGAAGAGAAACCGCTACTGCCCGATCCTCCCTCGCTCCATAACGTAGGACGCGTACGACCTGCGTTATGATGGCAACTGCCGCAAGAATATCCGGCATAGACAGGTCCTAAACCGCCGCCCGTTCCGTTAGTGCTGGTACGGACATCATCGTAAAGTCCGTCTCCGTTATTGAAACGTGAGTTATAGACTCCCGTCACCCAGTCGGCCGGGGTGTCGTATGCCTTGGAAGAACGCATAAATACAGTGGCCGTACCGGCAGACAACTCATAACCGCCCGGTACTTCTATATCCAATATATCATAAGTATCGCCCTCACAAGCACAGCAAAGCAACAAGCCAAGCAGCAATGGAAACAAACGTTTTTCTAAATCTCTCATAAGCAACAGAGTTTATTTTACACAAAATATCAGAACACAACAAATAGGTAAAGGAGACGACAATACACTCCTTTACTTATTTGTCCACACAATTATATCCGAGATTTATTCCGTCGGTGCCGTACGAGGATCGCCATCCTTGAAAAGAAGGAATTCCAATGTATGAAAGCCACGAACATTCTGAGCGGATGCAATGCTCTCTACCGGATCACCATTTTCATCGGTAATGAATTCGCCGTTCCATTGTAACTTGGTGAAGTCTCCCGAGTTCAGGATATTGACAATCGCATCCGCATCCAGCGGCCAGCTATCCATATTGGGGTCCAAACCTTTATCGGCTACAGGACCGAACAAGAACGCTTCACTTGTTTCCCATGGCCTACGGGCAACAATCCATTGGGCTGCAGCAGCCTTAAAGTTCGCATCGGTCGGGTTTTTCTGTAAAGTGCTTACTTTCTCCAACAGAACAGCTACTTCATTTTTCAAATCCAAATAAGTGGGAAGTACCACATCGTTCACATAAGTACTCACAACGCCGTCCAATGCTGCATCATTATACGTATCTTTCTTCTGAGTAATCTCCGGAAGTAGTCTGTTATTCAACAAATCAGCCAAATCCGCACAAGCTTGTTGGGCAGCCAATGCTTCTGCACTACTGATATGGTTACGGAAAGGAGCAGGAATAGCCAAGATAGCGTCATGAGCTTTCTTGATGGCTTTCCGGACATCATCTGCCAACTCACTATTATTGCCTTTGACTACATTATAAATAGAGTTTGCAGCGATTACGGAATTTGTCAAATCCATTACATCATTATTCACTCTCACATCTCTCGTTCCGCAAATCGCACTGTAAATAGAAATGATATTGTTTGAATAATCCTCGCGGGAGTGCCAGCTAAACCAAGATTCCACAGCATACAAGGCATCTTGCGACTTTCCTGCTACATACAAATCGTATGGGTCACCGATTTTTGCATCACCTACCTCATTGGCTATATCCCAGCAGCCTTCGATAATCTGCTGAACGCAGTTATTGGCAGTACCAAAGTAAGCCGAATTATTATGATTGATAAAAATCGAAGCATAGGATTCTCCACCGTTATAGCTGGTTTTCCAATCATCATAAAGCGTTGCGGCATCTTCTTTCAACAGATTAGTAACGTTAATCATGTAGCTATACCAGTTGGAAGCATTATCTTTGGTAATGTTAATTTCTTCTACAGCGCCATTACCATTTCCATTAGAAGGATCATCGCCATCACTACATGCGGACATCATTCCGCCCAAAGACAGCATGCAAGCTGCAACGTACAAAAAATACTTTTTCATTTTCATTGTTATTATTTGAGATTAATGCATTATTTCTTTATAAACCAACCGACATAGGCGATACCGATGGAAAACTCGTTTTCACTATTGTATTTGCCTTTGCCGAATACCTTGCCCGTACCGATTTGGCGGGTCATATAATCAGCCTTTACCACCAGATTGGGCAAAGCATACCAGTTCAGGCCGGCAGTCCACATACTCACCTGATTTCTCTTGTCCATAGGAAGCTGGCCTTTTTCTCCTTCTTCCTGAGGATTGTAATATTCATAACGGGCAAACGGATAGATGACAGGCACTTTCTTACTGTCGTTGCAAATAGAACGGAGATTGATGCCGACCTCACCGGCATAGCTCACAGCCCTCTTGGCAACTTGTACCACGCGTGTATAAGGAGAAGAATTGGACAAACCTTTATTCTTATTGCTGATAGCGGTAGCCCCTGTCAAATTGCCGAACACAAAGTTCGTGCGAGCCGTTACATACTTATTCTTGTACTGACCGTCGACGGTATAAATGCGTAACGGTGCTTTTACCCCGGCATAAGTAGCAACTTTATCGGAATTGGATGCTGTATTGACACAATAATAGAAAGAGCCGCCTATGCGCAAACCCGGTACACCTCTATAATCCAAACGAGCAACATAAGCGGGAGAAGTAAAATTATCCACCTCAAAGAAACCCTGTTTTCCACCTGCAACCCAATTATTTCGGTCAAAACCATTCGCATTCAGTCCCACCACAACCAATGCCTGATAATCGAATGTAGCATATCCCCTGCCGAAAGAACCGAAGAACTCGATACCCGTTTCATGCCAGGTGGAAGGAAGAATGGTTGTCTCACCTTCCGGACGATAAGTTCCGAAAAAGTTGACAGGCTCATGGTGTGCATTAGTGAGGCCTACCGGCACAATCAAGTGCCCGGCACGAACATTAAAAGCAGGATGTATCAGACGTGTTATATGGAATTGTTCCAAAGCGACCTCACCGCCTTTCTCTATCTCCGTTTCATACTCTCCATTTTCGGAATTTTCCAATTCTACAGCCGTACCGGTACCACCGGATTCAAATTCTATTTCAGCTCCCAGTATCCATTTGGAATTGAACTTATAATCGAACGCCAATACAAAACGCGGGATAGCAATCGTATTACGATGATCGTCCGAATTGCCTCTATTGCCACCAAAGAAACGGTTGATGCCGTAATCTTTAAAACTGGCTACCATTTCTCCATATCCACCGAAACGGAATTTCTTGTAGCTGTCACCATCCGGAGTACTTGTCACTTTTTTCTTCAGTGTACTCTCGGCAGTATCACCTTTTGCGCTTGCTTCATCGGGTTCCCCTGCCCATAAAGCATTGGCCGATAACACAAGACACAATGCTAATAAACTCGTTAATTTTCCCATCTTTTATCTTAATTTTTGTTGGGACAAAGGTAAGGGTAGTTAAAAACGGTAACAATACCTAAAACGGAGTATAACTTAAAGATGAGATAATTATAATTAGGTATGTCTAATTAAGACAAAAAAATCCCTACTGCGCTCTGCAATAGGGATTAACAATCTGAGAAAACGATTTAAGCCTTATATCCTTGCCTTCTCTTCTTTAACCGCTGCGGACAATTGCCGCAAGGCCGTTTGCAAAACAGAACGAGGACAACCGACATTCAGCCGCATAAAGCCTTCTCCCGGTTTACCGAACATTGCTCCGTCGTTCAGAGCCAAATGAGCCTTTTCTGTAAAAAGCCTTACCAACTCCTCTTGTGACAAACCCAACGCCCGGCAATCCAAGAAAATCAGGTAAGATGCTTGCGGGCGTATCATACTGATGCCCGGAACATGCTCTTTCAGATAATTCTCCGTAAAATCTATATTACCCTCTACATAGCCAAGCATCTGCTCCAGCCACTCTTCACCCTGTGTATAAGCAGCCGCAGCACCGATATAGGCCAGCAGATGTCCTTCGCAAAACTCACCGGCTTCCATAAACTCACGAAAACGATGACGAATATCCTCATTAACCGCTATGGCATACGAACTACCCAATCCGGGCATGTTAAAAGCTTTACTGGGAGCCATGAAAGTAAGAGAAATCCTTGCAGCATCCTCAGATACAGTAGCAAAAGGATGATGCTTATAAGGAGGCAACGTTAAGTCCGCATGTATCTCATCCGAAATGACCATAGTCCCGCTGTCTTTGCAGACAGTCGCTATCCGACGCAGTTCGTCAACCGTCCAAACACGCCCACCGGGATTATGGGGATTGCAAAGGATGAGTACCTTACATCCCTGAATATCCCTGGAAAATCGTGCAAAATCAATATGATAGTGACCCTCACACAAATCAAGCGGAGAGTAGACAACTTCACGTCCTAAACGTTCGGTCACCAGGAAAAAGGGGTGATATACCGGAGTCATCACCATTACCTTATCCCCCGGTCGGGTAAAACATTGCAAAGCAAAGGCCTGCCCCCGCACAATTCCGGGCACAAATGTCAGCATATCACGTGAGATGTCCCACTGGTGGCGCCGGTGCAACCAATTACAAATGGAAGTATACCATTCTTCACAAGCAAAGGTATATCCCAAAACCGCATGATCAAGGCGTTTGCGCAAAGCATCCATTACGAAAGGCGGCGTACGGAAATCCATATCGGCCACCCACATAGGAAGCAAATCATTGCGTCCCCATACCTTTTGTACACCGTCCCACTTTACGGAATCCGTACCGCGACGTTCAATTATTTCATCAAAATTATACTGCATAAGGTTCAAGTAAGTTTAATTTGGAAAAAGACAATATGCTTTCTCATTAATATGCTTTGGACTTTCTATTTTAATCGGACAAAACAAAATTACCGCAAAAGTACGAAATATCTTCGCTTTTAAGTAAATTTGCCAACCAATTTAAAAGAGACATATATGATTAAAGCTCTGTTTTTTGACATTGACGGCACACTGGTGAGCTTCAAGACTCACCTGATTCCCACTTCCACCATCGAAGCACTGGAAGCCGCTAAGGCCAAAGGCATACAGATATTCATCGCAACCGGTCGCCCGCGCGTCATCATCAATAACCTCGCCCCTCTGCAAGACCGGAAGCTGATAGACGGCTACATCACCATGAATGGCGCCTATTGTTTTGTAGACAATACCGTCATCTACAAAAGCCCCATTCCGACAACCGAAGTGGACATACTGACAAAATTCTGCCACGAACGTAATATTCCCTGCATACTCGTAGGCGAACATGATATTTGTGCAAACCAACCGGGTGAGATTGTAACGGAAATATTCAATAATCAACTCAAAACAGACCCGATTGAACCACAACCCTATACCAACAACCATTCCAACAAAGAGTTTTACCAGTTAACGCCTTTCATCAATGCCGAAGAAGAGCAAATGATAGTACCCTTTCTTCCCAACTGTGAAATGGGACGCTGGCATCCGGCTTTTGTGGATGTCACCGCCAAAGGTAATACCAAACAGCATGGCATTGATGAAATAATCCGGCATTTCGGTATCCGCCTGGAAGAGACAATGGCTTTCGGCGACGGCGGGAATGACATCAGCATGCTACGCCATGCAGGCATCGGAGTTGCTATGGGCAACGCCAAAGACGATGTGAAAGTCATAGCCGATTATGTCACAGCAAGTGTTGACGACAACGGCATAGCCGATGCACTAAAACACTTTGGGATTTTGGAATAATTACTAATATCAATTACTAAATTACCGATAACTTGTCTTTTGTACCCGACACCCAGAACAAGGAGTTTCAAGATGCTTTGAACCTCATTCAGTACACTCGCCAGTCCGTTTTCCTGACGGGAAAAGCGGGTACAGGCAAGTCCACTTTTCTCCGGTATATCTGCGAGCATACCAAGAAGAAGCATGTGGTATTGGCTCCTACGGGAATTGCCGCTATCAATGCCGGAGGAAGCACATTACACAGTTTCTTCAAACTGCCGTTTTATCCTCTCCTGCCCGACAATCCCGACTTCAGCTTACAACGAGGTCGTATCCATGAATTTTTCAAGTACACCAAACCTCATCGTAAACTGCTCGAAGAACTGGAACTGATTATCATCGACGAGATTTCCATGGTGCGGGCAGACATCATCGACGCTGTCGACCGCATCTTACGTGTCTATTCACGCAATCTCCGGGAACCTTTCGGCGGAAAACAAATCCTGCTGGTGGGTGATGTCTTTCAGTTGGAGCCTGTGGTGAAAGGAGACGAACGGGAAATACTGAATCGCTTCTATCCCACTCCCTATTTTTTCTCTGCAAGAGTTTTCAATCAGATAGATCTTGTATCGATCGAACTGCAAAAAGTCTATCGCCAAACGGATGCAACATTTGTCGGCGTATTGGACCACATACGAAACAATACAGTGGGCGCTACCGACCTTCAACTGCTCAACACCCGCTATGGCACACAAATAGAGGAGTCCGAAGCGGATATGTATATCACTCTCGCCACCCGCCGCGACAATGTGGACCATATCAATGACAAGAAACTTGCAGAACTGCCGGGAGAACCCGTTACATTCAGCGGTGAAATCACAGGCGACTTCCCCGAAAGCAGCCTTCCCACCTCACAGGAACTGGTGCTCAAACCGGGTGCTCAAATCATCTTCATAAAAAATGACTTCGACCGCCGCTGGGTAAATGGCACAATCGGCATCATCAGTGGTTTCGATCCCTTTGAAGAAACACTCTATGTCATTACGGACGACGGCAAGGAGTGTGATGTGAAGCGGGAATCATGGCGGAACATCCGTTATAAATACAACGAGGAGAAGAAACAAATCGAAGAAGAAGAGTTGGGTACGTTTACCCAATACCCCATACGGTTAGCATGGGCCATCACCATTCATAAAAGTCAGGGACTGACTTTCAGCCGGGCGGTTATCGACTTCACCGGAGGAGTATTTGCCGGCGGGCAGGCATATGTGGCACTCAGCCGATGTACCTCTTTGGAAGGAATACAACTGAAGAAGCCCGTCAGTCGTGCCGACGTATTTGTGCGTCCCGAAATCATAGGATTTGCCGAACGTTTCAATAACCGCCAGGCCATTGACCGCGCCCTGAAACAGGCACAGGCAGACGTACAATACGCAGCGGCAACCAAAGCGTTTGATAAAGGCGACTTCGATACTTTCCTCAACGAATTTTTCAAAGCGATCCATTCCCGCTATGACATAGAGAAGCCTGTTGTGCAACGCCTTATCCGTAAGAAACTAAACATCATCAATCGGCTGCGCGAAGAAAACCGCTCTTTGAAGCAAGCGGCTATTGAAAAAGAAAAGTCTTTGGTGAAATACGCCCGCGAATACATCATCATGGGCGACGAGTGCCTCAAACTGGAGATGAAAGAAGCCGCCATGAAGAACTATGAAAAAGCCGTTGCACTCTGCCCCAAATTCAAAGAGGCATGGAAGAAGATTAAAAAATTAGAGAAAGAGATGCTAAAAAGGTGATTCTCTTGCTTTTGAAAATATTTACGAGTATTTTTACGCCCAACTTATTAATCCGATAGTATCATGCTTCTGAAACTTTATGAGAAAAACAACAGTGCGGCAGATTTACAACAAGTAATCGACATCCTGAACAACGGCGGAATCATCATCTACCCTACCGATACCATGTATGCTATCGGCTGTCATGGATTAAAAGAGCGTGCGATAGAACGCATCTGCCAGCTCAAGGCTATTGACCCGAAAAAAAACAATCTTTCAATCATCTGCTATGACCTGAGCAGTATTAGCGAATATGCCAAATTCGACAACAATACGTTCAAGTTAATGAAACGCAACTTACCGGGTCCTTTTACTTTCATCTTAAATGGTACTGTCCGTCTCCCAAAGATTTTCCGCAACCGTAAGGAAGTAGGTATCCGTATGCCCGACAACCCGATTATTCAAGAACTGGCACGCTTTCTGGATGCTCCTATCATGACCACAACCCTTCCCTATGAAGAAAACGAGGATATTGAATACTGTACCGACCCCGAATTGATTGATGAAAAGTTCGGCAATATCGTAGATTTGGTAATCGATGGCGGCATAGGCGGCATCGAAGGCTCCACAATAGTAGACTGTACCAATGGCGAAGCAGAAATCGTACGTCAGGGAAAAGGCTGGCTGGATGAAGGATAATAATTAGTCTCTCCATACTTTTCAAAACCTTTTCAGTCGTTGTTATGTTTCTTTCTCAAAAGAAGCAACAAACTTTATGAGTACAAAAGAACAATACTGGAAATATTCCCTGATTATCATCATCATTGGATTAGGAATCATACTGTTCAGACAGATTACCCCTTTCTTAAGCGGTTTATTGGGAGCATTGACCATTTATATACTGGTCAGACGCCAAATGATCTATTTGTCCGAGAAGCGAAAGATGAAACGGAGCATAGCTGCCACGATCATCACAGCAGAAGCTATTTTATGTTTTCTCATTCCTTTAGCATTGGTTGTATGGCTGGCAATAATAAACCTGCAAAACATCAATCTTGATCCGCAAGCCATTATCGCACCATTTGAACAAACGGCTGCTATCATCAAGGCAAAAACCGGATACAACATACTGGGAGGAGATAGCCTTTCTTTCGTTCTCTCATCCCTGCCACGCATCGGACAAACCCTAATGGGCGGCATCAGCAGCTTTGCTGTAAATATGTTTGTGCTCGTCTTCGTTCTCTACTTCATGCTGATAGGCGGAAAAAAAATGGAACAGTACGTCAACGGAATTCTTCCTTTCAATGAAACCAACACACAGAATGTAGTGCACGAAATCAATATGATTGTCCGCTCCAATGCCATTGGCATCCCCCTGCTTGCCATAATACAAGGCGGAGTAGCAATGATAGGCTATTGGATATTCGGCGCTCCCAATATTCTGTTTTCAGGCTTCCTGACAGGATTTGCCAGCGTTGTTCCCGTGGTAGGCACAGCACTGATATGGGTTCCCATAGCCATATATATGGCATTGATTGGCAATTGGCTCCAAGCCATTGGCCTGGCAGCCTTCGGTGCCCTTGTCATCTCACAGCTTGATAACCTGATACGTTTTATTATCCAAAAGAAAATGGCGGACATTCATCCGCTTATCACTATCTTCGGAGTGGTCATCGGCCTTTCTCTTTTCGGATTCATGGGTGTCATTTTCGGTCCGCTGCTACTTTCCCTTTTCTTCCTTTTTGTCGATATGTTCAAAAAGGGATACCTAGATGGAGAAAAGTGAAATTGAAAAATGGACACTTCTTTTATTTCGGCATTTTTCTCTTTAAACAGAATACCGGCAAGAAGAAGAAAATACCAATGACAGACATAATCAACCCTCCGATAGTACCAGCCGCCAATGGAAACCAAAAAGCTTCTCTCTCCGTCCCCACCATAAAAGGTATAAAGCCCAGAATAGTAGAAACTACTGTCAGAAAAATGGGAATAACTTTTGCATTCCAGGCTTTGGTATAAGCACGAAGCATTGAAAGCCGGGGGAAACGACGCCGGATACTGTTATATTCATTTAAAATGTAAATACTGGCATTCACCGTAATGCCACACAATAGGACAAATGAGGCAAAACCACCCTGGTCAAAGTTCAACCGGAACCAATAAAAAGTAAGAAACACCCCGATATAAGAAACAGGAATAACAAAGATGATAGCCAACGGTTGCTTCAACGAATTGAACAGGATACTCGTCGTAAAAAATATAATTGCGATAACTACCAATAAAAGCAGGTATTGCCTATTGTCTTTTTTACCCCATGACCACGAATAGCTATCCGATTCAGCAGTGTACCCCATAGGCAGAAGAGTATTAAATTCTTCCAGATCACGTTCCAATATCTTATTACCCATCTCATTCGAACCGATATACTCATATTGCAGGCAAAGACGGTATTGCTGTCTTTCCTTTGCAATCTCCTGTGGCATTTGTCCCTTTTCCATCACAGCCAATTCCGAAAGTTTATAGTGTTTACCCTCTTTCATTCCATAAGGAAAGAACTGCATCGCCCATATATCATGAACATGCGACTGACGTGAAGAAAGTTTTATCTTTTCCACCCCTTCCTCCGACAACACAGAGCCAATCTCCATATTCCTTCCAAAAACAGGTTGAATAGAAGCGAAAAGTTGACGGGCGTCAATACCCTCCTGCGCCATCCTCTCTTTATTCAAGTTAAAGTAAAATTCCTGGTAATCATCCTTCCACCATGAAAATTCCGAATTTATTAGCACCTCCTTAATACGACGATGGCTCAGCAACTTAGTTTTCAGTTTCTCCGCCCAGCTATAAAGTTCGTCATAATTATACCCATACATCCTGACACGATAGGAACCCGCACTTTCACGTACATCATTGCTAAATCCCTGGTCTTCCAATCCATATACTCCCCAACTACCGCCCCCCAACTGCAACGCCTTATTTATCACATTAGCTTTCAGTGTGTATGGAAAACCACTATTTTGATATTCTTTCTTAAAATAGATATTGATACTGGCACGCCGGGCACTGTAAACCGAAGTATGAAACTGCCTGATTTCCTTAAATTCACTTAGATACGTTTCCATACGCTTCACCAGAGAGTTCATTTGCTCAAGGGTACTACCATTGGGCAGGTTGGCATTGGCTGTAAGCACCACCTCTTCATTACGGGTAAAATAGCTGCCTTCATATACTTTTTGTACAAACAGGCGTAAAGCACCACCTAAGGCTTTATCCACAACCGGTTTTACAGATTCCTTATACATAGACGAACCTAAAGTCTCATTATAAAATTTTTCCCATCGCCCTTCTCCATCCAACTTTTCCGGTAAGAGAAAAACCGGGAGGCCGAAACCAAGCAAGAGTAATATGCATACCGCCCACCGCCAACGACAAAGGAAACGAATCAAGACAGCATAAAAACGCGTAAAATAGACAGTAAGCCGACGGAGTCCTCGGCCTCTGACGAATCGCATCAAACCTTTGCGGGGCTTTCTTGTAACGGTAGTTTTAGTCGACAACATACCGGTCTTGTCAATCATTGCCGGAACAAAAAAGAGCGCCACCAGTAATGATATACCCAGATTTATAATCATCACCGCAGCAAAGTCCTGCAAGTTTAACCGTATCTTTTCATCCAGAAAGAAGATGATAACCAATGCCCCTACTGTAGTTAGTGTCGCTGCAAGTACAGACATAAAAGCTTTCAGGTTACGCCGGTGCAAGATATGGTCAGTCATGATGATGGTACTGTCTATCACCAGATTCAGTGAAACCGTAATACCTGCCAACGAATAGAGTTGCATCTCCAGACCGAAAATATAATAAAAGATCAGTGCTACGGCTATATTAATGGCCAAGCTGGTTACAATCAGTAGCATATACTTCAGCTTACGGGTAATCAACCAGACGAAGACCAGAAGAATAAGTACCGTTAATCCGGTACGAAAATAAATCTTGTCCAGTTCCTCGCGGATATACTCGGTAGCATCATAACTGACATGGATCTCATATCCGGCCGGAAGAATCCTCTTTATAGCATCCATTTCAGTCGTGACGGCACGGCTAAGTTGCAACTGGTTGGCCCTTTCTTCCGCTGTAACCGATAGATAAATAGAATTCAAGCCATTGATGCGATAATAGCTTTGCGGTTCTTCTTCCATCCGGGTTACTTTCACCAATTCATCCAAGCGAAGCATCTTTCCACCCGCATTTGTTACTGTGATAGCAGACGGATCAAAAACATCAGTACCTGTTTCAGGAACCAAAGCCAGACGTATCCATTGTTCACCGCCTTTACCGGTATCTATATTGTGTGTTCCCAGAAACTCTTTCCTGTAATACCGTCTCACCGCATTATGGATATCCGATAAAGTTACTCCCAACAAACGTAATTGCTCACTGTCATATTCCAACCGCCATTCCATAGGCGTTGCCCCGCTCAAATCTATTTTATAGACTCCCGGCAGACGTGCCAACTGAGGTTTTATATGCTCTTCCGCATATTGTTGTATCAGAATGGGAGTTGACGGAGCATTTAATGTAAAGGACATAAAAGGGCGGAGTGCATTATTGTCGGACGTCTTCATCCGAATAGTCGGATAACTGACACCTTCGGGAAGTTGCGGCCATGTCTGCCGGATAATGGTAGAGGCCTCAAAACGTACTGCATCCACATCGGCGTGTTTGTCCAACTCTACAGTGATACTTCCCGAACCGTTACCCGAAGTAGAGTTCAGATTCTTCACCCCGCGTATGCGTGCCAGCATAGATTCCAGTTTGCTGGTCACCTCCATCTCTACTACCCGGGAAGAAGCACCCGGCATACTGAATCCTACCGTAAACCCCGGCAGGTTACGGGACGGATTCAACTTGACGGGAAGAAGCGGTATCAATGCCAGCCCCACCAAAGCCAGACAAACGAAAGTCACGATGACGGTAAAAGAAGAAACTTTATTCATTCATTACTCAATAATTAAATAAGTTGAAACTGATTTTTCTTCTCATAAGTCATAATCAAACTTTTCAGAAAGAGAGAATCCCGAAGCAAAATCATGCAACGTCAGCTTACGTATCTTATAATAGTTCAACCAATAATTCTTTAAAGCCGAGATATAGTTCCGTTGCGCTTCCTGCTGGCGGTTCAGTGAAAGCGTAAGGCTGTTAATATCCGCTTTACCTATTATAAAACGCTGCCGGGTTTCATTATAGGCAAGAATAGAAAGGTCGAGCGCTTCCTCCGCACTGGCTACCAACCCTTGCTGTACATTAAAGTCGGATACGGTCATAATAACTTCTTCCTCTATGCTGATTTCACTCTGACGAGCAGAAGTCTTTACGATATTGAGGTTATTTTTCGCCATATTGTACTTGCCTTTTCTTACCCCCCAGTCTATCAGTGGAACGGAAACGCTTACCGAAACCATCTCCTGCTGCATGGGATGCCGATAGGCTTGATTGAACTTCTCCGAAACCTGGTTGAACCCGATACTGGCATTGATACCCGCATTGAAACGCGATTCTTTTTTTGTCTTGTCCACCCGCTGTTCGGCTTCCAGAATATTCTGGCGTAACTCCAAAAAGTCCGGATTATTGCTTTGAGCCGCCATCAGCGCCTCATCCACCGGAATGGTTAACGATTGGGGACGACCGGGCAACTCTACCCTTATCTCGGTATTCTTCTCCAAGTTCAAGAAGGAGGCCAACGAAAACATGGCACGCTTCAGCGAACTGGCAGCATTCTGCAATGTATTACGGGCATTAACCACATCAAGTTTCAGCGTTAACAAGTCGGCACGACTGATGGAAGCTATCTTCAGGCGCTGCATACCGATGCGGTAAAGCGTATCGGTAGAAACCGCATTTTCTTTGGCAAGGTCATACTCCGCCTGCGCCATGGCAAGTGTGAAGAAATGGTTGGTAGCTTGTTCGGAAACCTGTTCGGCATTATAAATATATTCCTTTTTAATCTTCTCATATTTCAATGGCTCTATCCTACGTTCCCAACGAAAAGCATTATACCCTACCAGACTTTGAGAATACCCCAGGCGCACCGGCACACTGGTGAATTGCGTATAAGGATTACTTCCGAAACTCCTCATATAGCCCAACTCCGTATCCAGATAGAAAGTACCGCCCGTCAGGTCAAAATTCTGCCGGATAGCAAGATTTCCATAGGCATAGAATGATTGCTGGCTACGGTAAATATCCAGATCCTGTTCGGAGTCATAACGCTTGGTGATGTCACGGTTGTACTGGGCGGGAGTCATGTTCAAAGTCAGACTCGGCAGGCGGTTGGCCTTAAAAGTACGGTACTCCCAATAACCGGACAGATACATATTCTTGGTACGAAATGCTTCCAACGAACTATCATTGGCCATGGCAATCGTCTGTTGCAGGTCCAATGTAATCCTTTGCTGGGAAAAGGCGGAAAGCGTTCCCAATCCCAATAATAGTATAAGACTTATCTTTTTCATCATATTCTTCTAAGCTATTCAACTTGACTACTTAACCACTTCCTTATTCCTATAAATAAACCAATATATCAACGGAATGATAAAAAGGCTGACCAGAGTTCCGACAAACATAGCTCCAATCATGGCGATAGACAACGGTTTTTGTAACTCCGACCCCATATCGAAAGAGAACAACAAAGGCACCATAGCAAATATGGTAGTCAGCGAAGTCATGATGATGGGCCGAAGCCTTCTACGCCCTGCTTCATGGATAGCTTCCAGCAATGGCATCCCTGTTTTTCTCAATTCGTTGATGGCATCCAGTTTCAAGATGGAGTCATTGATTATGATACCGCAAGTCACTATCAATCCAATGGCTGACATCAGATTAAGCGTATGCCCGCACATCCACAATAGCAACAGAGCAAATGCCACGTCTATCGGAATTTCAAGCAACACGATTAGAGGCTGTACAAAACTCTCGAACTGGGCGGCAAGAATAAAGTACATCAACAGGATGGAAATAAAAAGAATCACCACCAGTTCATCCAGCATCTCTCGGTTGGAAAAGAAACTGCCGGAAAAAGCTGTTTCCCAGTCTCCGGTGTCCTCAATAATTCGTCTCACTTTCGTCATCAATAACTCTGCATCATCGGTCTCATAAAAACAGAAAGGAATGTACTCCCCATTACGTCCTGCGGTAATTGTTTTCAAATCCTCGGCGGGGGTAACCTTCACCAAATCACGAAGCGGAATATATTCAACCGTTCCTTTACCGTCAGCACGAGTCGGTATCAATGTCTGCCGTAACACATCATTCACTGTACGTTCCTCCCCCGCAATACTGATAGGCAGATATTGTTGGTAAGAATGGAGCATAGCCACACTATTCTCTTTAAAAGCCGTTTTCAGTACCCGGTACAAATCATCGTAAGAGACATTATATAGTAACAGTTTTTCATTCTGCACACTTATATTCAACTGGTTTTCAAAGGCGATGCCGGTAGGAACAGTTCCCGTTAATCGGGCAATGTGATTCTCCAATTCACGCAATTCCTCCGCAGCGGGTGCTTTCTCCTTGTTACGGGCATAAAGTTCCGCCACGATGTCAGCCTCCCCGGTTACGAACAGTTTCTCAAACACTGTTTCCGGTGGGGAAAAGGAGACGACTGCCAAAGGATATTCCGCCTTCAGGCGTTGATACACCTTTTGCTGCAAAGCTTCTATTTCGCGGGGACTGCCCGTTTTGAAATACAGTTCTGCTTCTGAAGAAGACAGTGCACGCTCACGATTCAGCAGATAATCCTGTTGTCCCACAGCTGCTGTCTGTTCGATTGTTTGCTGCTCAAAATCACCGAACAAGGCATCCACCCGCCTACGATTCTCATCCACATGAATGTTTTCGTTCCATTCCACACGGGCTATGAGTTCGTTCTGGTCTATATCCGGCATACGCTCCTTGCCGATAAAATAGAAAAAGAACACACAAAGCGGAACGGAAAGAATACAAAAAGCAACGCTCACGGTCTTATGGGCAAATACCCAGTCTACACCCGCATCATAAAAGCGGTCCAAGGTATGTTCCTTCAAAGGATTGTTGATACGGATGCGGGAAAACCATGAACGGCTGCGTAATCCGGTACGGTAAACCAGCATATAGAGTACCGGCAGCAACATGATACCCGTAAAATAGGATACCATCAGTCCCACCGTCACTGAAAATGCCTGGTCGTAAAAAAGAGCACCGGCAATACCGCTCATAAAAATCAAGGGAACGAAGACAGCTATGGTAGTGAGCGACGAACTGAGCATGGGCGTAATCACCTCGCTCGTACCCGTCACACAGGCTCGTCTGAGCGAGTAGCCCCGTTCACGATACTGGGAAATATTCTCCGTCACAATGATACTGCTGTCAATCATCATACCCAGTGCCAGAATAAGTCCTGACAGGGAGATAATGTTAAGCGACATCTTGAACAAATAGAAAAAAAGAAAACAGATGACAATGGAGACTGTCATACTAAGCCCGATAATAAACGGTGACTTGACATCACCCAGGAAAAGAACCGCAACAATACAGATAAAGAGAAAACCCAATGAAAGATTCTGTTGCAGGTTAGAAATTGTATAGTCCAAAAGTTCGGTCTGATTACGGCTGATGCTGAATTCAATATCCGGATACACCTTCCGGAAGTAATTCATGGTACCGGTAATGGCCTGTTTCATATCATCCATATTCTCGTCCGCCTGCTTGATGACGGCAAGTGTCACGACGCGCTTGCCGTTACTCATGGATACACCCGTCTCTTTGGCAGGGACAATGGCTATCTTGCAGAAGTCACCCAAGCGGATTATTCGTTCCCCTTTACGCAAAAGGATGTTCTCCACATCCTCCCGGGTACGCAGCAAAGTGGAGAATTTGATATTATATTCGTAATAGCCATCCCGTACCGTCATGCTGCCGGGTTCCACATTGTTGCCAGCCAACACGTTTTCCATATCCGACAGCGACAATCCCAGCACAGCCAACTTATCCGGATCGGGCACAATCTGCAATTGCTGCTCCACCATACCGGTAACATCCACCATCGCCACCTCGGTCAACTGTTCGATACGACGCTTGATGACGTTTTCAGCAAAACTGCACAATTCAAGAAAAGCACGGTCATCCCCACGGCTGTATGCGCTATCATTCTTCAGCGTCAGATTCAGATAGAATACGGGAATATCCGTAGCACTCGCCTTCACCACTTTGGGACGTTCGGTATCCTTGGGGAGATAGTTCATCGCGGCATCAATCTTTTCATTCACTTCGATAAAGGCTAAATCCGTATTCGTGCCGAAATCAAATTTCAAACGGATAATACCCGCTCCGTCACGCGTCTGACTGTCCATATCCTTCAACTTGCCCACTTGGATCAGTTGTTGTCGCAGAGGCTTCACCACCGTATTCTCCAGTTCCCGTGCCGATGTATTGGGTACGGCTACCTGAACGGTAATCTCAGGAATGGCAATATCAGGCAACAAGGAGACCGGCAACGTGAAATAAGTCACCATCCCAACGATAAAGCATGCCGTAAATGCCATCAGCACAGCTATAGGCCGTCGTATAAGGAAATCCATCATAAGTTATCAATTACAGGTTATCACATCACCGCCTTTATCACTTTATCACCTTTATCAACCACCTTCACCGGAGCCTCATGCGCCAGATTCACGTTCCCCGTCACAATAATCGTGTCGCCTTCCGCAATCTCGTCGGTCTGAGATGCCCCCACCAATGTATATTCCTCTGCATTCTCCAATCCCGTTTGGACATAGTTCCATTTGGCCTGCCCATTCTTCAAGGTAAAAACGACCTGTCTGCCCGAACGCAACACAACGGCACTCTTGGGGATAACCAATTGTTTGTCCAGCGAACGGAACACATTTATACGTACGTTCATACCACTGAACAGTTTGCCCTTGCCATTGACTGATGCCTTGACCTTCACCATACCCTTCTCGTCCACCAGCGGATTGATTTGCGTAACGACTCCCTCATAACGGGATGCAGCATCCGAATAAGGACTGATAAATACGCGATCACCGGACTTTATCAGAGACAGTTCACTTTCAAGGACAGTGAAATCCGCCTCCATGCCATTTGTACCCACAACGGTACAGAAGACCTCCGAAGTATTGGCTGCATTAAAAGGTTTGGAGAAAAGGTTAGCCACCACACCGTCGAAAGGTGCCGTCAACGTAGCATGCTCTTCTTCATATTGAGCTAATTCATATTGAGAAAGACTCTGGTCATATCCGCTTTTCACGCGGGCAAGTTTCATGATATCGGCAGGTACTTTGGAAAGATCATCCGCCGGATACCCTTGACCTATCAGCACATCCTGCAATTCGAGTTTGGATTTTTCAAGCGCATCTTTGGCTTGGGCAGTACGATTGGACAAGCGAAATTTATCCAGTTCAGCCAATTTCTGCCCTTTGAACACCCTCTCACCGTTCTTTACGTAAATACGGGCAATAACACCGGATGTCTCGAAGCGTAAGTCAGCCTGTCCATCGGCAACTATCTTGCCGTTACTTACCAATTCATGATTGAAAGCACGCTGTTTCAGTACCTGTACGGTAACTTCGTTATCATCACTCGGCAAGACGGTTGCCACCCCTTCTTCGGAACTGTTCTCTTCCTTTACTCCAGAACAGGAAACCAACAGCAAGAATACTGTATATACCACGTAGTAATAATTTTGCATCTTTATCTTATATCCGATTTTAAATTTTAACATTAATGTCAAAAAATAAATTTTAACAAATAATCCTCCAAATTACCATTATATCCATATAATATCCCGTTCTGTTCGTCCACATCAAACAATTCGGGTACTACATCAAATTTATACTTGGCAATAGAATGTCCCGAATAATCAAAAACCTCCAGATACTTCTCATCATATTCTCCTTGACATAAGAGATACAGATAACGCCTGCCTGCTACAATATTGACATAGTAGTTTATATTATGTTGCCAATCGCCAACAGTTACACTAATAGGCGCACCGCTCTTTATTAACTGCCTGCAACATTGCATATCACTTATACGATAGAAGTCAATTTGTTTTTTATACGTATAAGCATATACTATTAAGGAGTCATTGGCAGCCATAATCCCTCTATTTTTATAGAAGAATGGTTCGCCATGTTCCTCAGTTTCTAATATAATCCGTCCCAGCTCCTCTCGAGATTTCAAATTCACTTTCTTTAAAATAAATTCACCCGGAATGGCACTATATATCAATAAAGAGTCTTCAACAATATGCATCTGGTTAAAAGACTCATAAGCAGCCAAATCATAATCAGCCTCAAAAGAAACTCTTCCCGCCTCTGTTACCGCAAATTGTTTTATCCTGGTCGGAGTAAATCCCCAAAGATAAAGTTTGTCAGATGAAGTTCTGCAAAACATTGGAAAAGCCTGGAACTCATTTTCCGCCTGCCCTTTAACACCACCTTTATCAATACATTCCAAATCCGGTAAAGAGTATTGATACAACATGGAATCGTTTTTTACATCAATCAAAAATAGATTTTGCCCTTTCAGCATCATAAAACATGGACTAATGGCATCAGACATAAGCACTTTCTCCGCCACCAACACCTTTTCAGACTGAAAAGGTTCCATTTCCTGCAGTTTCCCTTGCGATGAGCACGCAAAAACGGCAGAAAGAATCAATATATAAACAATACACCTCATATACAATCATTTTAGAGAGTTGCTTTCATTATTTTTTTCTCATTACTTTTATTTTTATTATTTGACATTTTCTTTCATGTTTTCATGAAAGAAGAACACTGCTTCATCTTTTTACTATCATTTTGTTCACTTCCTCCCTCATCTGCCGTATTGCCGTAGATTGTACTTTCGGTTCTTTCGTCAACACAATACGTTTCATCGTCTCAAACTTGTCCGGTTGTCTAAATGCCGGTTCTGCATAAAGTTTAGCCAGCAGATAATAAGGATATATTCGCCCCGGCAGACGATGGGTAGAACGGATAAAACATTCCTCTGCCGCCAGATAATCTCCTTTTTGTTGATAATTCTTTCCCATTATATTTAGTATCATAGGATCGCAACTTAGTTTCAAAGCTTCTCTCATTATCCTGTTAGACGCTTCTGCTCTCCGTAGTTTATGCAATCCATGCCCATATTCAAACAAGAAAGCAGCACGTTCTTTCAACAATGGGTAAAGGGAGACATATTCTCTTTCACCACTTTCATACGCCCCTGCATTATAAAGTACCCTGACGTTCATCCATTCTCTACAAGCCTGCTCTATACGAAGATCGTTCTTTAAGCGAAAACCACCGACTGCTACTGCCAATATTGCCAACCCTATCCATTCCCAACGACTATTTCCACAAACACAAGCCAAAAGCAACGCTATAAATGTAACAATAAATACCGGAAGTTGCAGCGGATAAGAAGAAAAAGAAAAAATCATTAAAGAAAGAATAGCTCCGCAGATGCCATACCGCCTTTTCTTGATTCCTATATATAGACACATAACAATAGCAGCCAATCCGCAAAGGGTCAAAGGGACTCCCCACTCCACTGCTGCCTGCAAGTATTCATTAAAAGCATATTCCGGACTTCCTGCCACGCGTTCTTCCCACGACTCATAATTGCCTGTTGCAAAATAATCCTCCTGAGCATGGCCGTATGCCACAGCAAAGTTATTCGTTCCATGTCCGGCCAACGGCTTCTCCATAATAACCCGGCAAGTAATCTTCCACATGAACAAACGCCCTCTTGCCGAATCCGGCTTTAACGAAAACAGCAAGTAGCCAGCCAATACCATGATACCTACTCCCACAGCTATAGCCGTAAACAAACGTTTCCAATGGTGTATCCACACTTCACGTAGCCAAACTCCCCAACCGACATGACAGGCATATACCCACAAACAAGAAATTCCCGCCGCCAACCAAGCCGAACGGCTCATACCCGCAGGAAGCACACAAAGAATGAGTAGCATCACACTGCCTGCAACTATATTCTTCACCCACCACACCCATGTCTTAAGCAAACGACTACTTTGCAAAGAAAGATATTGATAAAAACAAAGTGGAAGTATCATGGCTAAATACCCCGAATAAGGTCCGGGGTTGAAGAAAGAACCAGTCAGCGCATACCGTGAATGTCCGGAAGCAGTGAATCCATAAAGTTGACGTAATCCCCATATAGCTTCTATGCCGCCAAGTACTATTAAGGCCCACATCACAGTAGTAGTCAGTTCCAACGCCCTCTTGCCCAATAGAATTGACAATAAAGTACAGACGCTTGCTATGATAGCCGCTTTGTCAAACCATACCCACTGCCCGATCGTTTCATCGGCAGGAAGTTCGGGATGCACGACAAGCACTAATGACAGCAACGCACCTATACCGGCAAACAGTAATATTTTTGCCAATATATTCCATGTACTATGTATCACTGTTCTTATCATTTTATTTTCCTCAAAATTCTATTCCACCTTATTTCATCGGTATCAGGATTTACAGATTTCCAAACCCTTACAGCCCTGCCTACTATAAAACTTTCGGGTAACATCCCCCAGTAACGGGAATCTTGCGAATTATAAGCATTGTCCCCTGCCATAAAATAGTAGTTCTCTTGAAAACAGTATTCCCGTACCACACTATCACCCAATAATACCTCACCGGCTTCGTTCATTCGTGACAGTTGTTTTTGTTCCCAGTTTATTAACTGCCTATAGAGGGTGTATGATAAAGAATTCATCTTTACAACCTGTCCTTTAGCAGGAACCGGCAGAGGGCCGAACTCTTTGATAGTCCATTTCAACTTATCGCTCCACGGGAAGCATGGTATCACAACATTCGTTCCGCTATCCGATAAAACGGCAATCTGCTGTTGGGCAATCAGACTTCCGATTTCTCCACTTACCCCACGTATTTTATAATATCCATTTCTGATTTCCAATGTATCTCCCGGCAAAGCAACACAGCGTTTCACATAGTATTTCATTACATCAAATGCAATGCTGTCCCAACGCTCTGCCTTATATGGGAAATTAAAAACCAACACATCATTTCTTTTAAAGTTTCTCCATCCCGGCATACGGTAGATATTCACATCCTTACTATCCAATGCCTTCAATACATTGAATATCCTTGCCCCACCCGAACATTTATCCACCAATACACAATCGCCCGCCAACATAGAAGGCGACATTGAGTCCGATGGTATACTGAAAGAGGTCACAACAAACACCTGCATCACTATATAAATAGTAGCCAGTAAACACAAGTAAAAAAATAAATTTATCAATCTGCTTGCCCAACGAACTATTTGTTGTCGTACTTTCATTTTCATATTTTTTTTTCAGCACATCGGCAGTATTACCAATATCGCTGTATCCCTTCATTATATTCAAAAATCCGCTCGTCTTTCCCTCTTGTATAGTTCTTCAAGTAAAATAAAGCTCCTTTAGGAACAGTATAAAGAAGTGAATCAGAAACAGCTATTCGGGTTCCTGCCGAGTTCCATTCGCCTTGCGAAGAATAAAACAGCTCATAGGTTTCACCTTTATAGATATAGTTATCCCGATTACGAGGAGTAAATACAATCTTTCCTATCCGATACGGACGGCCCAGATCAAGACCTGCCCATCCACCTGACGGCAAACGATAGCGGAAAGAAGTACAATGATCGCCATCAAAAACATTTGTATAATCGTGTGTAAGGTCACCATTGGGTGCATTAGAGGTTCCCATTGGAGTTCCTTGCAAAGCACAAGTATCTTTCAACATTTCGTAAAATGCCACTTCGGATACATCACAGTAACTATTCTCAGGGCCATAATAGCGAACATACCGATAAGGCTTCATCCCCCTCAATACAACCACATTATGTAAGCGCAGCGGATTTTGCTTGATGACAAACAATGTGTCCTTCACACTGAAATCACGACTGTTACTACCTTCAAATACTCCCCCCACCATGTGTTGAGGAAAAAGTTCATACAACTGATTATATTTGTTAAGCAAACAAACCTCTTCCTGCTTATCGGAAACCTCAAAATAGTGTATGCCTCCGGTTTCCTTGTTTAATTCGAAAGGCTCGGAAACAGGCACAAGCCTGCCGGACTCATAAACAGCCAGCCTAAGCACTACTCCACCAGCCACTTCTTTAAATATCATCCCTTCCTCCGAAGGATAAGTCCATGCCACAGGCTGCCAGTCCAAACGAGTAGAAGCGCAAAGATAAACCACTTCATCAGAAGCTATTGCACGAAAACATTTTTCCACAGGAATCACAAAATCATAGGTATTCTTACCGCTGTACAAACGAGTGACATCCTGTGAACAAGGATAACGGAAACCGGGCCATACATCTTCCAGCTTTCCCCTTTTACCTGCCTGCATATCACGATTCAAGCTGAAAGTCTGCCGGTAAATCTTTGACCTTGCCCCAAAGAAAGTACGTACAGGTTCTATTGCCCTTTTCTCATACATATAATAAGAATCCCCGTACTTGTCCTGCACAAAGTTCCAATAATGAGCCACATTAGCATCTCCCCGGAGCGGCATGTAGTCACATCCGCAAGGGATACCTACAGCACGGAAAATATAGATAAGCCTGTCGGTCAATTCACGACAATTGCCTGACACCCACTTCACCAGATCCGGCCCTACATGAGGTCCATAACCCAATGATGCATTGAAATGAGAGTTTTCTCTTGAAACAGAATCCAACAATACACGCGCCACAAAGAGAGGATCTTCCGCTTCCGGCAGTTTCCTCACGGCATCCAGCATCGGATTGTATTTTTTATAAATTTCCTCACGCCACGCTTTTAATGGTTCATCCTTGATACGATAGGGCAAGATATATTCACAAAAATCATGGAACGAAACATTTTTCCCCCATGGCTGCTCACGCCATACTTTGAAAGCCCACTCCAGATGGTCAATCAACAAATCGGGCTTTATCTTTACATCGGACACTAAACGCAATCCGGCAAGATTCGTATTACCATATAACTTCCTAACAGAATCCTGCACTTCTTCCAGCGAATACTTCCCCGTTCCATACAGTTCATAAGTCTTGAGATGTGCATCCAATGCGGTACTTCTCTCATACGAATAATAATACGGAAGATTCTCCAAGAGAAATAAAGCAGCCTGCCGCTTCAAGGAGTCATCGCCACAAGCCTCCAATACTTCCTCCAACTGAGGATTTTGTTCTAGCACATCAGTCGCAGAGATCAAACGCTCCTTTCGACAACTTGCCAAAAGCAGTAGCAGCACTCCATATATAATAAGCTTTCTCATATTTTATCGTCTGATATTTTAGGAACCTAAATTTATAAAACCTTCTCAACCTTCTCTCCTCGGGTAATACCTCCCTCATTGAAACTATCTACCGCGAAATAGTACTCCCATTCGGCATGCAGTCCCTTGATAATTATCTCGTTGTCTCCATACACTATATAATTATGGTATAACTTATCCGGTGATGTTCCATAACGGATGTTATACCCTACGGCATCCTCCACATTATTCCATCTTAAAGTAGCATTACGACGATCATTTACATCACGCAATCCACGCCATGACTCCACCATACTTGGTGCAGGCTTATCCGCTTTACCAAAAACACGAAATCCCGAAACAGAAAACTTCCCGGCAGGTACGTGCACGTTTGTGATACGCAAATAGCGGCTTGCCAAAGGTTTCTCCAACACCACATAGTCATGTGGCGTATCAGTAATTCGCAGCGACTTTTCTCCTACCGGTTTCCATTTCTTCCCATCAGTAGACGTTTCCAAATGATATTGATAAGTATCGGAGACACTGCCTGAAAGTTGCGCATCTTCATCGGCAAAGTTTATCTGAATAGCACGAACCTCGCAAACTTCCCCCAAATCCAGAGATAAAAACTCCCCGGTATCTCCGGTTTCTGCACTCCACCACGAACGTATGCTCTCGTCTACAGCACAACAAGCCGGATGTTTTCTTTGCTCGGACGATACACGCACCAACTTACGATAAGACAGCAGCATCCATCCGGTAGCCAATTCTTCGGGAGAATTGATCTTTTTTGTTGGCATAGACATGGGATAATCTCCAAAGCCCGTATAAGCATACATCAAACTGTCTTTATCAAAGAAAACAGGATGTAGCACGATTCTTCTTTCAAAAATATGCCTGACAGACACGCCCGTTGTACCCATATACCAATCATTCCCATACCTATCCTGAAACAGGCATCCGTTCCCGGCTCCCTTAGTAAAACCTTCGGGCTTATAAACAAACGGATTGTGGGTAGCCAAGACAAATGGCCCCAGAGGATTGTCGGCAACATACACTCCTTGATTGGAACCTGTATATTGAATGCCCGAAGACGCATATTGCAGGTAATATTTGCCGTCACGCTTCGTCATCCATGTACCTTCTATCCACGAACTGAGAGTTTTCCAGTCGTGATAGTCACCTGCCACTTCCCACCCATTCGTCGGCTTGCCGTCTGTTATCAAAGGTATCGTTTGTGTAAGCGGAAGAAAAGTTTTCGGGTCAATCTCCATGCCGGTCAGAGGCACCTTGTTTCCCGAACCGGAATAGATGAACAGACGGCCTTCGTCATAAAAGAACGAAGGTTCTGCCACATCATAGGGAAAGCTATTTGTAGCCACCTCCCATTGTCCCGATTCAGGCATGGCAGTGCGATAAAATGTACCCGTTGCACCGGAGAAAGTAAGATAAAGCTGCCCGTCCATCTCTACTACGGCAGGAGCATTGCCAATAGTTGGCAAATTGGTTGTTACCAATGTCCAATGCAGTAAATCATCCGATTTATAATACCCTTGTATATTAGACATAAAAAGATAATATACATCCCGAAACAAAACGACACAAGGATGCGCTCCGTCACGCCTTGATACCCCTTCTTCCACCGTAAAATCATAGTTTAACGGAAGGGGATTACACATTGTAGCGTTTACCTCTGCGTCGTTCATAGAATGACAGGAATTAAACAATATCGGTAACAAAGCCAAGCATACGTACAATTTATTCATACAATGGTATTTTTCATTTCATTAGGATATAATCATCATTTTATTCTGCATCTCCCATAATCTTCAAAATTAATGGTGAGGATTCTGTATTGCAATACACTGTTAAGGTTTTATTAAAATGTTCCGGATGTTCAGCCTTATATGTCACCTCCAATTTCAATTCTCCACTTGGCTGCACCGGCTCTTTAGAATAGGAAACAGAAGTACAGCCACAAGAAGTATTCACATCCTGCACCACCAATGGCTTATTTCCCGTATTTTTCAATGTAAAAGTTACCTTTTGCTCTTTTTGCCAATCAAAGCGACCTAAAGAAATAGAAGTTTTATCTATAGCGACTTTAGTATTCATCACTTCAGTTCCCTTATCTTGCTCTACTTTCTCTCCTTGAATTATTTTCAAATAAAGTTCTTTCACTTTAGGGTTATGAACAGGATTACCAATGGCTACAACTTTATTATCCTTATCAAGCAGAAATGTTTGAAACATCATATCTGATGGAAAATGGTTTAATTTATTCAATGAATCGTTTTCATCGATACAAATGGGGTAAGTGAAGTGATCGCGTTTTAAGATATAATTAAGCTCTTTCCTGTTTTTGGGATGTAAAAAAAATAGAACAGGAACATTTCCAATAGTATCCAACTGATTAATGAACTTTTTCCACTGCTCCAATCTTAACTTACAATTGGTGCAACCAGCTGAATCTACATAAGTTACAACCCGATATTCACTTGAGGATGAAAAATTCGTATCAACATCTAATATAGTAAATCGCATTGTATTAGGATACACTATTTCTTTATTATTCCATTCTTTCACTAAATGAGATATATTTTCTTTCGTTGTTTCTTTACAAGAAAACAACGAAAGCGCAACTAAAATAAATACAATTATTTTCATGAAAAGACTAAAGTTTTTTACTAAATCATAGTAACTATTTATTTCTTCATTGAATAAAATAATAAAATAGGATTATCATCTTCCGTTGATTCTTTTAGTAACTGCATCAATTGTTCATTAATCTTGCTCCCTTGTTCCTGCAATTGGAATAACAATCCCGGACGAAGCAATGAAATGAAAGAACCATTACCATTTACTCCTACCGGAGAACTAAAAGCTCCAATTTGGAGTTCCGACTGAATTTTATCCTGGGAAAAATTATAAGATATATTGTTTACTTTGTCATAAAAGCCAAAATACATTACTTTGCCTGTATAATAAGGTACACACAAAGCCTGTTCCGTTTCATAAACGTGATAAAAAGCTACGTAAGGAGATTCTAATAAGTCCGGTATATAATTATTGTTATTAGCTGACTTTTCTTCCAGGAAATCTAACGATGGCAAAACTCTATCACCAAACTTAAACTCATAAGCAGAATATATGCTATCATTTTGTACACGATATAATACAGCATTAAAAGGAGTATATAAACTCACTTCATCGCCTTGCTTATACATTTTTTTATTGGTTCCTAACGAATATCCACTTCTAAAATCAATAGGGAGAAAACTCTTTTCTATTTCGAAGTTTTGATCCGTAATGAAAACATAAGAATCTAAAGCTCTTGATGAAACTTTATTATACCAAACATATTTTCCATCAGATAGTTGTTCCATGCTATCACTATAAAAAGGTAACTCCTTTTCATATAAAAAATGAAAATCATCCAAACTATAAACAAGCATTTTTTGTTGTTCTATATCAATAACAGAAAGAGTTTTCCCCTTTTCATTTATGGCATATGCAAAAGGATTAATATATTCGCCCGGTCCATTTCCTTTTGTCCCAATCTGTTGCACAAAACTTCCGTCTAATTTAAATACATAAAGTGCTTTTGCCGTAATATTGTCCAACAAAATATAATATTCTCCTATTTCAGAACATTGACTAATGCCTCCTAACAAACAATTATCACGTGTTTCTAACTTCAAATAAGAAACAGACAATAAATCTGATATAGCAGAAGAACTCTCCCCTGAAAAATTGACAATCATAGAATCTATTTCTTTATTATTCGTACTGCAAGATATGAATAATAGTAACAACAAAGAAGCCTTTATAATTTTATACATATTTATTCTATTATTAAAGAGTTGAATCATGCCTATATTTAGGCACAATTCAACTCCAACTATTTATTAACAACAAGATAAATTCCCACTACCTGAACACACACATTTCGTATATCCATAATTAGGATCTCCCGGTTGAGGATAGTAAACATAGGCATAGCCACCTGAACTTTCAGATTGAGCCAAGGCCTCCACATTAGCCAAAGCCAAATCAGACATAGCATCTGATGTTTGATTAGCATAAACTCCATATCCTGCAACTGCTACAAATGCTGCAACAAAAGCCAATTTTATTACTTTTTTCATTATGTTCTTCATTAATGATTAGCTATAAATTAATTTCTGCATCTATCCTTTCAGCAGTAAAGCAAATATCCTTGCTACATTCAATTCTTAGTTATATCTTTGCCACGACCTCCTTTCTTTAGCGGGTTATGGAACAGATGGAAAGGCTTGCTCCAACAAACATTCACCATCTGTTCCTTTTTCAGTTATATAACTATTTTATAAAACCATTACATCTTAAATTCCAAAATCGGTTCATCACTATTTACATCTGTAGCCGTAATAATTCTTTAAATAATTTCATTTTATAATGACGTATCAAAAATAGCGGCAACAAAGGATATTTAAAAATTAATCGACTGACAAAGTCTGACAAACACTAATTTTTGTCATGTCAGATACCACTAATTTGCAAAACAAGCTTTATTACCTCCATTTTTTCGATGGAACAAGAGCTATTCTGCATCTCCCATAATTTTTAAAACCAATGGCGAAGATTCCATGTTACAATACACCGTTATAGTTTTATTAAAATGCTCCGGATGTTCAGCTGTATATGTCACTTCTAATTTCAATTCTCCACCCGGTTGTACAGGTTCTTTAGAATAAGAAACAGAAGTACAGCCACAAGAAGTATTCACATCCTGCACTGCTAAAGGTCTATTTCCCGTATTTTTCAATGTAAAAGTTGCCTTCTGCTCTTTTTGCCAATTAAAGCGACCCAAAGAAATAGAAGTTTTATCTATAGTGACTTTAGTATTTATCACCTCAGTTCCCTTGTCTTTCTCTACTTTCTCTCCTTGAATTATTTTTAAATAAAGCTCTTTTACTTTAGGATTATGAATAGGATTACCAATAGCAAGAACTCTATTATCCTTATCCAACAAAAAAGTTTGAAACATCAAGTCTGATGGAAAATGATTTAACTTATTCAAGGAATCGTTTTCATCAATACAAACAGGATAATTGAAGTTGTCACGTTTCAAGATATAATTAAGTTCCTTCCTGTTTTTGGGATGTAAAAAGAATAAAACAGGTAAGTTTCCAATAGTATCCAACTGACTAATGAACTTTTTCCACCATTCCAATTTTAACTTACAACTCGCGCAACCAGCCGAGTCCACATAAGTAATAATCCGATATTCACTTTTGAATAAAAAGTTCGTGTCAGCACCTAATACTGTAAAATGCATTATATCAGGATAAACAATTTTTTTATTATTCCATTCTTTCACTAGATGGGATATGTTTTCTTTCTTTGTTTCTTTACAAGAAAACAAAGAAAGTACGAAAAGTATGAAAACAAATCTTTTCATTACATTGCTAAAACTATTTATTAAACAATCATCTATTTCTTAAATGAAAAAAGTAATAAAAATAAGATTATCATTTTTCATTGCTCTCTTTAACAACTGCATCAATCAGTTAACCTATTCTTGCAATTACTATAAATATTACAACAACAAATAATACATTCAACATTTTTATATAATGTTCATCAAGTGACATTCCTTATCAATTGTATTATTTCAGATGTAAAATACCAATAACCGGATTCTCGTCCGGATTATCATTATTCATATAAGTTACGAACATATTATTATCACTGAAAGAGATTGTCGATCCGGTTCCTTTATCATCCAAATCATTCACCATAAACTTACCTATCCAATACTCACCTTTTTCTTTAGAATAGAGAAACGCTCGCGTATCATCAACAGACGACCAATAGCCAGCATAAATCCATTTCTCACTTTCCAAATAAAAGGTACGAATAAAATCTTCAAAATGCTGTAAAGAAACAGTTTCTTTGTAGTCATGTTTCAGATCCGGTTTCATCCGAAAGGGATATTCTAAGGATAGTTGTTGATTTTCATAATGATAGACCGCATTATTGAAATTAGGAGCCATAAAACAAATTACATCCCCATAAGAACATAATTCCCAAAGAGGAGTAATATAAACTAAATGGTTGTTTTGCCTACCGACCAATAATTTTTCTTCTTTACCTTGGGCATTCACATAATAAATGCCGGCAGTCGTCTTATCAATTCCCGAATTCGATAGAATAAAACCTCCTTGAGGACATATCTTGAAATCTTTCATTTTAAGACTCAGTTCAATCGTATTTAAGTAATCACCATCAGGAGTATAAAACAACTGTTTACGTTCCCAAGAAGATAAAATAACTATCTGATTATTTCTTTGATCATATTCAAATTGATAAATTTGAGAGTACTCACCCGGGCCGCTACCTTTCTTACATATTTTATTTATATATTTGCCTTCACGATCAAAAACCCATATAGTTTGTTGCGGTTCATCAAATACAAACAAACGGTTATTACTTACTACGATGTCAGTAATACTTCTAATCAGACAACTATCATTTGTTTCTAAATAAACATACTCAATAGAATCCACAAACAAAGAATATCCAATACTGTCTACTGCTTCGTTTTGTAAATTCGGCTCCCATTTGGACGTAGTTTTAATTTCTGTACAAGATATTATAAGCACAGCAAACAATAACATATTTAAAACCTTACAAACTCTCATGTTTACTATTTTTTGTATAATAAAGATTGTATTGCTACATTTTCACAATACAATCTCTATATTAATTAACACTTACCCCAGCAACTACTATAAAGACAGTCTGCCTCTCTATCTTCTACTTGTACACAAGTAGCACCTATTACTCTGGGCGGTTTACTTGTATCATAACAATTTTGCAACTGATAGCCATAAGCTTTATTAGGATCAATAGGGTCGGGATACTCATCCATTGCCAAGGCTTCTACATTAGCCAAAGCCAAATCTGACATAGCATCTGATGTTTGATTAGCATAAACTCCATATCCTGCAACTGCTACAAATGCTGCAACAAAAGCCAATTTTATTACTTTTTTCATTATGTTCTTCATTAATGATTAGCTATAAATTAATTTCTGCATCTATCCTTTCAGCAGTAAAGCAAATATCCTTGCTACATTCAATTCTTAGTTATATCTTTGCCACGACCTCCTTTCTTTAGCGGGTTATGGAACAGATGGAAAAGCTTGCTCCAACAAACATTCAACATCTGTTCCTTTTTCAGTTATATAATCGTTTTATAAAAGCCTTTATCTCTATTTTTATCAAATTCAGTAAAGCAAGAGATGTCAACAACAAATAGATATATTTTTTCATAATTATAACATTAGCCGTTCTAATATATATTTTATTAAAAATACTCTTTCTTGTTTTACACTACATAACAACTTCAAAATATAGAATCTTATTTACTCTTTCCCTGCATAATCTGCAAATACAAATATGAATACTCTGGATAATTCACCAGTGGAACAAAACAATGATTGCATATAAAACTACTGTTCACAAATCCGAGGAATGGTGCATACTGAATTTTTATTGAATTCCAGAAAGTGTCTTCAGCTAAATAATAGATGTCAGATTGAAACCCCAAATCAGAAATTAAATTTTTCACCTCGTTATATTTTTCTTTTTCAGTAATTGTAATGATATCATAATTCAACGAATCTCTTGCATACAGTAAAGCATCATAAATTTCATCATAACAAACATTACAACTTTGTTTAGGAACAAAAAGTACTACTTGATTTTCTGTCTCTTGAATAGGAACTTCAACTTTCCGTCCTGCATCGTATTTGTATAGAGAAGTACAGTTTTTCAATTGAAATCCATCAGAGCATAGAATGGCAGACATATTTCTACGCAAGACCTTATGCAACGTATTACTATTCGCATCCTGAACAAGAATTTTTTGTTGTAGCCTTTGGCACTCTTTCGTCTTACTATTTAAAAAATAAGTTGACACTAAAAGTAAGATTGTACATAGTATAGCCAAATAGTCTATAGATTTCCTTTGAACCTGCATTTTACTAACAGTGGATTAGATTGATCACTAATATTACTTCTATTTACCAATTCAAAAAGAGCATTATCATTATCGCAAATTTCAATAAACTGCTCAGCAGAAAGTAGGAAATAAAGATAATTTTCATCCATAGCATAAAGTGTATTCAGATTATCTATTTGGAAGTCCATTAGAAAATTCAAATCATCTTGTAATACACATCCTGTGTAATTCATTCTATTATGTTCCGAATAAATACTCCAATAAGCAACTTTATCTAAGAAAAAAGAGAATTGAATATAGTTATCATTTGCCGAAAAGTTATTTACAAAATATACATATCCCCGTTTGTTTGCCTCTATTGAAAACTCCATTACATCAGAATAGTTATGACTATAAAAATCACTCGGAACTGCATGTTTTCCCCAGTCAATAATATACGCAACAGTTGGCTCCGCTCCTTCTTTCAAAGAATAAATTCTCTCTGATGGACAAGAAAAGAAAAGCAAATCACCCTTTCTTTTCACAAAATTATTACCCTCTACAACAAAAAAGTAATTAGCAATATGCATATCTATCGGAAAATATTGCTCTTTTACTGCTCCTTTGGAAGCATCATAATGTACCACTTTAGATTTAATATCCTCATACGGCATATTATTATTATAAAGCCAATAATCATTCTTCTCATTTGTAAAAAAAGAAAAGCCCATTGAAGGTAGATCAGATGAATTCTTGAAGGTTCCATTTATATCATATCGCCGGATTTTTCGCCCATTCATGTCCAACAACTCTATATTCCCTTCTTTACTAATAGATACGTCATATAAAGATTGATACTCACCAGGAGCATTTCCCAATTTAGAAATTTTAGATATCGCCTGACCAGTACTTGCGTCAAACAACAAGAGCGCCTTATCACAAAGAATACATACCTTGTTGTCAAACATACGGAAACGCTCCACTATCCCAACAAGCGAAGTATCTGTAGTTTCTAAAGGCATATAATCAACTTGATCAAAAATATCTGAAAACTTAATTTTTGAGTTCTCTTCAATTTCTATCTGAATACTCTTTCCGGCCTCTCTGTCTTCTTTCTTCGAAAGCGAGCAAGAGCACATTGCACTGACAAATAATAATATCAAAACATCTTTTGTTTTCATGCTTAATTTCCATTTATATTGCCAAGTTAAATAGCATCTTTCATATGAAAAATAAAAGATGCTATTTAATTACATATTTAGCATGCCGCACCACAATCATTTCCAGAACAATTAGCACACTTATATGCGCCAGAAGTTGATTGCAATAAAGGACGGCCATGATCACTGCCACTCTCACCAGCTGCAACAGCTTCAACCTCAGCAGAAATGACGTCTAACACATTTTGTTTCAAAGAGATACTAACATAAATATTATATAAGCTTAATAAAGCCACTGAGAACATTGCCAATTTAACTGCTTTCTTCATAACTGTTTTAATTAATTTTAGTAATATATTTTTCGCATTAAACACGTTTCCTTTTTACAAGGGATAAACAAATACATTGCTTATTTAAATCAAATATTTATCTTTGCCACGACCTCCTTTCTTTAGCGGGTTATGGAACAGATGGAATAGCTTGCTCCAACAAACATTCACCATCTGTTCCTTTTTTAGTTATATAATCGTTTTATAAAAGCCATTACATCTTAAATTCCACAATCGGTTTATCACTATTTACATCCGTAGCCGTAATAATTCTTTGAGTAATTTCATTTCATAACAACGTATCAAAAATAGCGGTAACAAAGGATATTTAAAAATTAATCGACTGACAAAGTCTGACAAAGTCTGACAAACACTAATTTTTGTCATGTCAGATATTGTCAACCTAAACACCAAGTTCTATTTTTCTAACTTTTCTTCGATGGAATGGCGTTTTTTTAATTGATAAGCAGAATTACCATTTTCTACTATCCAATCAATTTTAGACAAGCATTTACGCAATCCTCCAATAGCAGTGTACCCCTTCAGATATACTCGTATTAATCCGACCATAATAACATCATTATTTCATTTTCCATCGGATTGATAAATGTTTTCTACCATTCTTCAAAATATTGGTTCATAAAAGACAAGTATTGGATTTCCTTCTTCTGATATCCTCCCCGACAATTCATCCCAAACGATACTTTTTCCGGTTCTATCTTTAGCTATCGGCAATATTTCGAACGGACGTATTACGCTTAGCAACAACCTTTCGGCATTATCTGTATCATAAGCCACAGTATGAATTGGTAACAAATTTTCATCAAGCGCCAAAGAGCCATGATATAATATTGTACAATCATCTTTCACAAGAACACTCTTACATGGATCATCTTTGTAGAAATATGAGAAAAACAAGTATTTATCCCATTTATAAAAAGCATGGATAGAAGAAACTATTTGTTCAGTTCTAAGTTTGTCGACTTGCTTTTTATCATCGTCTAAACAAATATATTCCTTTCCTATTTTTATCACCATATAAGGATTCAAATCGCCATCATTCTTTACTGTATAAATAGTGTCGTTAAATGGAAACAAAGTAAAAATTGAATCACCATAAACATAAAAGTTATTAGCACCTTCACCATGCGTAAACGCATATCCGCATAAATGTTTATTAAATGGAACTTTCTCATGAACTTTTTTACCTTCATCATAAAAAGCATAACTACAATATAATTTGTCAGAATTTCTATCCGCAACACCTAACTTTTTATTCAATGCAAATTTTCTATCTGAAAAGAGATATACCCCTTCTGCCTTGTCAACATTCTGTACGCCCAACAATGAGTCAGCCAAGCTATATTGTAATAATCGGGCACCCAATCCATCTAATAAATACAGAGTATCATTCTTAATCGTAAAATCTGCAAGAGAAATATATTCACCCGGTCCTTGCCCATAATGATGATAAGACTTTAGAAAATTACCATTTTCATTGAAAACAAAGATTTTCTTTTCAATACGATCCATTATAAAGATATTATCATTATAAAAAGCAATCTTCGATATCCATCGGATCATACTCTCATCCTTTGTTTCTAAGACAACTAAGCGCTTCAACTTAAAAAAAGAATTAAATATTCCAGAAGAATCTTCTTGACTTATAGGCACTTCTAATGTAGAGCAATTTATATCCTTAACAGAATGAGTACTATGATTACACGAACATAATAAAAAAAACAGCAATACAATCGTTACTCCTTTATTATTCATTTTTATATATTCAATTTAAAATCTGAATTATTTCCATAATTAAACGAGTTAATGAGAGAGTGCCAATAATCACTTCCCTATTTTTCATCAACCAATATTTGCTAAACACAAAGAATATTGACACCCTCTCATGTATAAACTAGTCCGCTTATACGCAGTCTAAAGAACCAGCGCCATCACAAATAATAGTTATCACAGTTCTCTTTTCCCCTGTGTTCTTATCTATGTATTTAGTCGTAATTTTATCCACTTTTGCAACACCTTCATCACTTTCTCCACGAGCTAACGCTTCCACATTCGCCAAAGCCAAATCTGACATAGCATCTGATGTTTGATTAGTATAAACTCTATATCCTACAACTGCAATTTACAACTCGTACAACCTATAGAATCAATATAAGTTACTATTTTATAATTACTATTATCTCCAGAATACTCTATAGTATCTTTTCCTTGAATAGTAAACACTGAATTAGGAGGAAATTGTATCTCTTTTCCTTCTCACTCTCTCACTAATTGTATAACATGATTCTTTGTTTTGTTCTGACAAGAGGAGAGCAGAATCAATAATACTATAATATACATTGTAAATAAAAATTCTTTTTTTCATCTCTACAGAAATTTGTTTTTTCAATTCATATGCTGTTGAAAAATTCATAATGCATAACATATAATACTAAATCCACCCTCTTCATTTTTTACAACAGCAAACAGTCTTTTATCTTTTTCATTAACAGCAATATGAAACACATCCATATCAAGTAGAAGTTCCTTTATGGGATTACCATCCCAATCAAAAACAAATATAGTTTTCGATTTTCTTTGAACTTCATATATTTTTCCAGCTGAATATAAAGCATACAGATACTTAGGTGCTGAACACACTTCAATAAAACCATGAATACTTTCTTTAGTTGGACGTACACTAAACAACTGTCCACCATCCTCTACTACAGATTCACATGCAGGATTTCCTAAACGCATCGACTTTTTAAGTTCAATTTTATTATCAACTACTTCAAAGAAATCTAAGTTAGACGAAAAATTAACAGAATAGGCAAACTCATTTTTATATGGATGCTTTGCCATACATCCTTGATTGGAAAGATATCTAGTTACAGCATTGAAACTACTATCAGCAGCATTATAAACATCTATACCATAATCTAACACACGATTATTAGCATCAAATATTAAATGCTGATAACGCGCTTCATATATACCTCCTACTACAAAAATAGAATCATTAATAGTAATAAGCCTTGATATTAGAGCATTCGGTATTTTATGCTTTGCCAGACGTGTAGGAGCACCATCATCCACACCATTCCGCAAAGAGTCAAGGCTATATTTCATCAGTGTTTTACTTTGGTCATTATATGTCACTAAGCACTTTTCTTCTAAATAGCCACTACTACCAAACAGTATTTCCAAAGGACCTTGCCCTATATTTCCAAAACGGCCAATCTGTCTACCCGACTGTTGATCGAACAACGTAAAACATTGATTGGAACGTGCATCAAAAACAACCAGATTTTCCTCGTCACACGTAATGCCTTCTACACGACCTAAGGAATCCTCACTGATTAGGCATTCTTTTCTTTGATTCAAAGAAACTGTTTCAGAAAATAATTCCTCAATTGTTTGAGGTGGTTTATTATTGCAAGCATTTAAAAATACGATGTACAATAATCCCCAAAAGAATCTATTCATTTTATTCATATAGTTTATGTCTAATATATTAGTGTCAAAATTTTCAGTCCCATGCCATTACTTAACTAAAATATAATTATTCTAAAGTAATCCCAACTAGGTTATGGAACAGATGGAATAGCTTGCTCCAACAAACATTCACCATCTGTTCTTTTTTTAGTTATATAATTGTTTTATAAAAGCCATTACATCTTAAATTCCACTATCGGCTCATCACTATTTACATCCGTAACCGTAATAATTCTTTGAGTGATTTCATTTTATAACGACGTACCAAAAATAGCGGCAACAAAGGATATTTAAAAATTAATCGACTGACAAAGTCTGACAAACACTAATTTTTGTCATGTCAGATACCACTAATTTGCAAAACAAGCTTTATTACCTCCATTTTTTCGATGGAACAAGAGCTATTCCGCATCTCCCATAATCTTCAAATACAGTTCTTTCACTTTAGGATTATGGACAGGATTGCCAATGAAAAGCGATTCATACTTCAAACTATTTTAAAACATATTGTACCAATTCAATCTCCCCCTTATCAGCTAAACCATATAAGATATCATCATTATCAGAAACACAAAAATTTATTAATGAGTAATCTAATTCAAACTTACCAGCAGGTTTGCCCTCCCAAGATAACCGATAAATAATATTTGCTTTAAAAGCATCGGTTCCTGCTTCTTTAATACTCTTTCCCGAGTATAATAAGTAGACATAATTATTTGTTGCATAAGCCATAATAAAAGCCATTTTATTATCTGCACTCACAGGTGCAGATTGCCACCTCTCATTTTCTTCTGTTTTATATTCTGGATATCCTCCTATCCATTCATATGTTTTTTCAACGCTACCTTTTTTTATGGAATACAGTATAAAAATTGGAGCACTACGTGCTACATACAAAAAACTGTCCAATAATTTATTAGAACATAGAGTCCCTTGATAAGCCATTCCTCGTAAACGATTGGGAATCTTTTTCTCACGACTATCTCTATAAGGATATTCAAAAAAGAACTTTCTTCCAATAGAACTTCCAGTAAGACTTAACATATTATTCTCATAAAAACCAAGTCCAAGATATGTTCCATAATTTGTAGGAGATAGCTTTATGCTTGACAAAGTATCTTTGAATATAATTGGGAAATCCACATCTCCACGCTTTACCTTACATAAATTTATTTCACGCAAGTCACGTTTATATGCATCGTAAACACCAATTATAGAGTCTGACCTCATATTACAAAAAGCAAAAACTTGCAAGAACTCATTACTACCCTCTCCCTTTTTCCCGAAACGATATATTCTATTATTATCATTTAAATCCAACAAAAGAAAAAGAGAATCTCCAATATCATCATAAAGAAGTAAAGAAGAATCTATATATTGAATCAAAAAAGGACGTCCTAAAATCAATTCTTCATTTAAGCAAGGTGTAGAAACAAGTTTCTGAATACCTCCAAATGAAAGATCCCACTCCCTCATATCATTTACATTTCCCAGCTTACACGAAGTAAAAATAGGGAACATTATAAGTATAAAAACAAAACTTTTATAATTTAAGTATTTCATATTTATAATACTTTTTACATACAAAATTAGCGATACCTACATTTTTATTATCATCAAAACCGGATTCTGCTCTTCACCAATATATCTCAACATTGCTAAAACTTTATCTTTTTGTTGCGTATCCAATTTATCATTAGCATATTCCATTATTGAGTAAGGGAGCAATGGAATCACTATTTGACCATCAGTCTGTACAAAACAAGAAGCCTCCTCTAATTGTATCTCATAGCCCAACAAACAAACATCATCTTTCAAGATGTTACCAAGTTTGCTTGTTTTCTCTTTAGTCACATACCAATAAGCATGCCGATCATAATAAAAAGAATAGAGGCTGAATGTATCATTTTTTAAAAATAAATCTGTACCATAAGCATAACCTTTCCCTAAAAGGTTTTGGAAAAAATCCATTATATTACCATATTTTTGTTCATAAAAAGAAGAAGGAATATTCTTATCTGCAAAAGATAATAAATATTCCGGGGTTGGTACGCCTCCCTTATTAAGTGTATATATTGTATCATTAAACATCTGATAAAAGAAACGAGAATCCCCACTGTAAGAAAAATGATTTGGTGATTTAACATGTAAATACACAGATTTATTATCATCTATCTCCAAGTATCTATTCACTATTTTTTCCTTTTGCAGATCCAATATATACAATGTATGTCTATACTCATTGCTTTTCTCATTACCGGCATATAATAACATTTTTTCTCCATTAATGATACTAAATCTCTCAAACCATGTATCCAAAGATATTTTCTTATGCAAATTTCCATCCCATGAATAATTAAACAAAGCTTTATTATTACGGCTAAGTACCCAAACATTTCCATTTTCATCCACCTGAAAATCAGATATGTTTATATATTCAGTCGGAGAGCTTCCCCTATGATTGACAACCGACATTAACTCTCCGGTAAGCGAAAACTTATATAAAGAAGCCCTATCTGCCGCATAAATAAAACTATCTTTTACAATAACTTGAGTCAGCTCATCCATCACAATAGAATCTTGCATAGTCAAAGGAATACATTTCACTGATGAAGCAATTTCTGATAAGTTAATTGGAGACATCGTTGATGAAACAGGAGTATCCATTTTCTTTAATGCGCTTTGTGCTTCCTTATGGGTACATGCTACAAATAATAGCAACAAAAAGAATATAAAGTATTTCATATATAATATAAGTGTTAAAAATGAGAATGTCTAATTTTAAGCAACTAAGCATTGCCATATAATGTACCATAGCTATCATTTACTCCTTCTAACCAACGCTTCCACATTAACCAAAGCTAAATCAGACATAGCACCTGATGTTTGATTAGTATAAACTCCATATCCTGCAACTGCTACAAATGCCAATTTTATTACTTTTTTCATAATATTCTTTTTAAAGTGATTCTCTTTAATCCATTTTTATATTTAAGTTTTTTCTAACTGAACCAATATTAAACTCTATATAAAATTTACTTTCTCGTAACTCATTATTTGGAGTCAATCGCACAGCATCCCAACAATACACTTTATTATTCTTTATTACTTTTAAAATCGTAAACGACCAAAATCGGATTATCTTCTTCCCGAGCATTTAAAACAGTCCTTTTCAAATCCGTATCCAACAAATCCATACTCTTCAATTCTGAGATCGTATACATACAAATAATGCCATCTTCATTCCTACCTACATAATGAGATGCATTTAACAAACTATTCGACAATTTAGAATATAAATGAACTGTCTTTTGCACCATGTTGTACATTACGTAATAATATTTTTTCTGATAATAAACAATGAAAAAAAGATTGTTATTCCAATAACTTAGTTTACTCATTTCAGAGATATCATTAGCCATATTGTCAAAGTCTCTGGCACTGTCAAAGAAAGTATCTGATAAATCTGTTATTGAAGGTTCATCAATGTCGACATAATATGCTGGTAATATAGTATCATTTTTAAAAGAATAATCATAAATAGTATCAGATAATATATAAGACACATATAAATGTTCATCATCCCTTTGTGCAAAAACATTGGATGGCATAAAACCAACTTTTTTAAGATTCGTATTCTTGGGCAAATATTCTCTTCTTCCTTTTGGGTTATAAACAGCCAATTGATTAGCTGATTTTTCACTCAAGTTTGAATCAAACAATAATGTATCTCTATTATGTAGGGTAAATGAGAAGTATGGAATTTCCTTATGCTCCTCTGCTAAAAAATCACCCGCAAAAGAATATCGCTTCAATGTGCGATATAAATCTAAAACAATAATTTCCTTCTTATTGCTATCTACAAAAAAATCTGTTGGAAAAATTAACTCTCCAGGTCCATTTCCCCGTAGCCATTTACGAACAAACTTGCCGGAACTCGTAAAATGATAAATATTTCCTCCATATGAAGATAGAATAAATATATCATCATCTAAAAGCTCAACCTTAACAATATTTTCCAACAATGCATCATCATTTGTTTCTAAAGATATATAACTATACTCTGAGAAAACAGGTGCATTATCAGCATCTTCAAGCTTCAAATTAATTATTTCAACACTCACATCTTTATCTTTCACACAAGAAGATAAAAAAAAGGAGCAAATGCATAAAAACAAAAAAATGGTTCTCATAATACAAACGTTTATTGAAGGGATTAATAGACAAATATCTATTATTCCCTTCTAATCCCCTAATTATCAATTAACAATTACAAGAAGTATCACTTGATTCCGGACAATTAATACATCCTCCAGTTCCTTGTTCACCCTTCAAATAAATCAAGCCATTACCTGTACCTTCACGACTATTTGCCAATGCTTCCACATTCGCCAAAGCCAAATCTGACATAGCATCTGATGTTTGATTAGCATAAACTCCATATCCTGCAACTGCTACAAATGCTGCAACAAAAGCCAATTTTATTACTTTTTTCATTATGTTCTTCATTAATGATTAGCTATAAATTAATTTCTGCATCTATCCTTTCAGCAGTAAAGCAAATATCCTTGCTACATTCAATTCTTAGTTATATCTTTGCCACGACCTCCTTTCTTTAGCGGGTTATGGAACAGATGGAATAGCTTGCTCCAACAAACATTCAACATCTGTTCCTTTTTCAGTTATATAATCGTTTTATAAAAGCCATTACATCTTAAATTCCACTATCGGCTCATCACTATTTACATCCGTAACCGTAATAATTCTTTGAGTGATTTCATTTTATAACGACGTACCAAAAATAGCGGCAACAAAGGATATTTAAAAATTAATCGACTGACAAAGTCTGACAAACACTAATTTTTGTCATGTCAGATACCACTAATTTGCAAAACAAGCTTTATTACCTCCATTTTTTCGATGGAACAAGAGCTATTCTGCATCTCCCATAATTTTTAAAACCAATGGCGAAGATTCCATGTTACAATACACCGTTATAGTTTTATTAAAATGCTCCGGATGTTCAGCCTTATATGTTACCTCCAATTTCAGTTCTCTACCCGGTTGAACCGGCTCTTTAGAATAGGAAACAGAAGTACAGCCACAAGAAGTATTTATATCCTGCACCACCAATGGCTTATTTCCCGTATTTTTCAATGTAAAAGTTACCTTCTGCTCTTTTTGCCAATTAAAACGACCTAAAGAAATAGAAGTTTTATCTATAGCAACTTTAGTATTTATCACTTCGGTTTCCTTCTCTTGCGCTACTTTCTCTCCTTGAATTATTTTTAAATAAAGCTCTTTTACTTTAGGATTATTAATAGGGTTACCAATAGCTACAACTTTATTATCCTTATCGAGCAATAAAGTTTGGAAACGTTCATCTGATGAAAAATGATTTAATCTATTCAAAGAATCTGCAACATCAATGTAGATAGGATAAGTAAACTTATCCCACATGGAAATTTGATAAACTACATTAAAACGAGAATCGCTTACTATCATTAATACGAGTGTAGAATCTATAGATACTTGATTTAGATCATGTATAAATTCTTTCCACTTTGTTAGATTTAGTCTACATGGGGTACAGCCCATACTGTCAATATAATTAACAACCTTAAAGCCGTTTTTAGAGACTTTGACCTTACTAATAACATGATACAATATATTATTTTTCTCATAAATTAAATCAATTTACAGATTGAATTTTTAGAACAGCCTTTTCTGAGATTAAATGATTATTAACGGAATCCGGATACATTTCATTTGTCTCAATAAGGTTAGAAACAATCCCTTTTTTACAGTATCCACACACAAAATTCAAATCCATGGGAGCAATTTCATCACTCAAATAACATACTTTCAAAGCTCTATCCACAATAAACATTTTAGTTTTCCGATATTCCCATAAAGTTCCAATTACATATTTATCTGTAACTGCATATATTTTTTTTAGCATACAAAAATTATCAAAGTCACTAAGTTTGGGTTCTATATTTATCTTATATTCATCAGGCACTGCTTTATCTCCAAAATCAAAACGAATAACTTCTTTCCAAACTCCAGAATGAGTAAACACAATTATATCATCATTTATAGTTTGATTATATGCAACATAATCTTCTGATTTAGCAAACTGATAATTAGAAATCCAATATGCAGGATCCACATACTTATCATACTGTAAAAAAGTATTCATTACATTCATATCTATATCAGTCATTACAATCTTGTCTCCTTCATGTTCCCCACGATTCCAAGATGATAGTCCACAAAGCATCTTCCCATGTTGAACAAATTGTATAATATCAGCTTCAAAGGAAAGTGCCTTTTCACGTATAAACTGAAAATTAGAATCATAGAATAGCACCTTATCAAGTCGGCCATCTAAAATACATATATTACCGACAGAGTCCACATCAAAGTCTGTCAAATTAACATATTCAGCAGGTCCTTGCCCTCTACGCCCTACAGAAGTTACTACTTTGCCATTAATGTCATATACTACTAATACACGCATACGCTGATCAGCTATATAAATATAACCGTTTTGAATCTCTATTTTATCCGGTCTACCAAACAAACTTTTCTCACTACTATCATTCAACAGAACATATTCACATCTTTTATTTTTAAAAAAATCATCCAATTCACATTTTTTCAAAGAAAAATAATCTATAATACAAATATCTCCCTCTTCTACACGATTTGTTTTACTGGAACATGCAAACATTACATAAAGTAAAAAAATAGCATAACACAATTTTAAATAATTCATACTTAACCTATATTACTAATTGAGAAAACCAAAATCAATAATCACAAAGAGCTATGTAATTTCAGTGAAACAAATTTATCCAATTTCAAATATTCACATTTTAGCGGGCAGGAATAATAGAAAGGTTAAAAAGACTGATCAACATTTCATCGAATAATCAGTATCACTTACATTGCACTTCTAAAGGATTTTTAAGATAAAGATATAAACTTATAACCATTAATGTTATTCCACTTATCCACACCCCTAAACGCCTTATCATAATATTCCGCTCCATTGCATCACTAATATTTTCATTATGTTTTTCATTAATGATTAGCTATAAATTAATTTCTGCATCTATCCTTTCAGCAGTAAAGCAAATATCCTTGCTACATTCAATTCTTAGTTATATCTTTGCCACGACCTCCTTTCTTTAGCGGGTTATGGAACAGATGGAAAAGCTTGCTCCAACAAATATTCACCACCTGTTCCTTTTTCAGTTATATAACTATTTTATAAAACCATTACATCTTAAATTCCACAATCGGTTCATCACTATTTACATCCGTAGCTGTAATAACGCCCCGCTCCTCATCTACTGAAATTCCATAGATATAACGATCTAAGACATACCTCATTAGAGGTTCTCCTTTTAGACTAAATACATAAATATATTGTCCGCCATCAATTTCTTTACCCCTGGGCTGCTGTGACAATTCCCTAAAGGTACGTCCGTGGAAAACCGTATAAATAGCTTGGTCCGTCACTTGTATATCGCTAAAGCCCATGATGCCGACAGGAATACCATACCCTTGGGATACTTTGAACTCCGGTTCGTTATGCGGTCCGATTCGTACCACCTGTGTACTGTCCTTTAAATTATAGATTTCAAGAACTTCTCCCAACTGGGTGGCAGTAGCCAACACACCATTTTTAGGATTATAATCAATAAAGCTACGCCATGCCTGCGCCAATGCAGGGCGAGAACGTTCCAAAGCCTCTTCTTTAGCAGTAGGGATATTACCAAATTTACGAAGCAGTTTCCCTTTACGATTGACAAAACAGAAACGATTATCTCCTGAGTAATCAGGAATTATAAAGGTGGAATCATCGTACTGTACAAAATCCAAAGCACGAAGAATTTCTTTGTCCAGTGTCACCGCTTCCTCACGAAGCAGTGAATCACCGGATTCAGAGAAAACAGCCCCAGTTAATTCGCTTTTATTGGCATCAAGCATCCACAATTTATCCCCATTCCATCGAAAGTTTTCGGCAGAAAGCATGTCAGCCGGCGAATCGCCACGCTTACCATAAGAGGCAAGATAGTTTCCATCGGGATAAGTGAACATCTGAAAAAAATGGTCTGCACCATGCAAATCAAGTACAACTGCCCTGCCTCCTTCTATCCTTATACGGAAAGGATAGCGAAAAACAGCCGTATCTAACGGGATTACCTGCCCTTCCAACTTAACCGTTTTCGGAAAATCAGAATAAGAGATACCTTTACCGGCAGGTACTGAAGTACATGCAGCCAGTAAAACAAATAGGAGTAATATGTTAATAGGATTCTTCAAGACTATAAGGACCTCCTACAGCATAGACTTTTACATTAACAATCGGACAATCCACAGAACCGGACCCAACACAACGAGGAGTTCCCCCCCATTCATCGGATGCCAAAGCATCTATATTCTCCAACATTAAACTCTGCAAATTTTCTTTTTCTGAACTAAATTGAAAAGATGCAACTACTGTTGCTACCAAAAATAAGCTGATAAGCAATACTTTCTTTTTCATGTTTTTCATGTTTTTCATGCTTGTTATGTTTTTCACGTTAATAAATTCATTTTCTAAATGATGTGTCAAATGTAGTGGCAACAAAGGACATATAAAAATTAATTGGCTGACAAAGTCTGACAAAGATTTATTTTTATCATAGCAGACATTGTCAACCTACACACCAAACTCTATTTCTCAAACTTTTCTTCGATGGAATGGCTTTTTTTTAATTGATAAGCAGAATTACCATTTTCTACTATCCAATCAATTTTAGACAAACACTTACGCAATCTCCCAATAGTAGTATGTACCCTTTCAGATGTACCCGCACTATCCGGCCACAATAACATTATAATTTCATTAATGGATAGTTTGTTATCTTGGGCATCCAAAAAGCCTTGTAATAATGTGGCTAGCAGAGGAGTTAATTTCACATTAACAGTAGAGTTTTTTAAACTCATAGAGTCTGCATCAAAGAAACAATCATCTTCTAACTGATAAATATGCGATTGACTTTTATTCACGGCAATCACAGGTATTTCTTTGATAAATAAACGGCGGTAAATTCGAATCATAAACTCCTGAACAAAGAATAACAAAAGGCAAGCAACGACCAAAGCACCTAATAAAATCTTATCTTTCAAGGTGAGAACCTTCCACCAAGAAAAATATGTAAATCCAGTCACACCAATCTCGCACCTATATCCTAAATAACAAGATACGAGACTATCCGATTTTGATAAATAGGATAAATCATTCGAGTATGCGTTAGTTTCATGTTCCCACCAGTCTGTTACAGATACACGCACTATTGTCTTGCCCGGAAATTTCACTTTTTCCAATAAATCGTTCCAAATCATATTCAAAGAATCAGCCTCCAAAGGATCTTTATATAATAAATATGTATATAACATTCTCTGATCTGAGGATCGAATTATATTATGGGTATGCTTTTCATAGGGAATAACAAAGTTCTTTTTACCATACTCAGTTTCCATAAAAACTGTTATTGGTTCTTTCTTCTTATCAACTGGCAAATGAATATTTCCTTCTGTACAAAAAAGCACTTCCATTCCACTTCTCTTCTGCACCTCTTCCGTCAAAGCCTCATAAAAAGTATCACGAGCCTGCACCTCCCAATATTCCTTTTTATTCTCATACAAGAAATATCCGGTAATACAAGCCGCTATGATACCTATAACCATACATATCAATAGTAATTCTAAGTTCTCTCTCTCCTTTTTCATGTTATGTTCAAATATGATCTATCAATAAGAATAAATATCATACCAATTGCAAATGTAAACCATTATAAAATATCAAGGCAATTATTATGCTACATATTCTTTTGTCTATATTACATAAAACGGCAAAATACGCAAAAGCCATATAGTCCTCTGTTAAATAGCAAAAGGAAAGCAGAATCACTAAATACATAACTTTAGACATTGCCCAAAAGAAACGAAATAGAAAATGACGGTATAAATCTATAACATATTCCTGCATAACATTCCATTTTTATACAATGGAGGGATATAGATATTAACTTCGTACCGGGAATTTATTAACTTCGCAGTAGCAGAAAGTTAATATTGAGAAAAGAAGAAGTTAACTTCATCTACGGTGAACTGATAATTGCTTTACGACAAACATACAAAATCTCTACGATGGACGGAATAAAGGAGAGAACAAAGAAGATTCTACAATTTATTAGAAGAATGCCAAAACGTGTAAATCACTAATAATATACTAATTACAAAAATCCATTTGCAATTTTAAAACATCATAAGATACCGGACGGAAATAACGTACTCTGAAGTAACTAAAAATACAAAAAGTCAAAAAGACAGACTGAATACTTATATATAAAAAATGAGGATATGTTCACAGTGGACATATCCTCGTTTTTTATATATCTATTCTCCGTTTATTTCAGCAGCGATGCCGGTTCCAGATGCTCAGCTTCGATATCCTTGAAGTAGCGATAAGTACCTACCTTCAACTCTACCGTAGCAGCATCGTCACAAACGATAATGCCCTTTTCGTGCATTTGCAGGGCACTGATTGTCCACATCTGCATGATAGGGCCTTCTACCGCATGATACAGCGCACGAGCTTTGTTATGACCGTTTACGATAATCATCACCTCTCTTGCACTGAGCACAGTACCCACGCCTACTGTCAACGATGTCTTAGGCACTTTGTTTACGTCATTATCAAAGAAACGGGAATTAGCAATAATAGTGTCGGTAGTCAATGTCTTCTGACGAGTGCGCGAAGACAAGGAAGAACCCGGTTCGTTGAATGCAATGTGCCCATCGGGACCAATACCGCCCATAAAGAGGTCAATGCCACCATATGACTTAATTTTTTCTTCATAGCGTGCACACTCCGCATCGAGGTCGGCGGCATTGCCATTCAAGATATTGGTATTTTCCGGTTTGATGTCAATGTGGCTGAAAAAGTTGTTCCACATAAAAGAGTAATAGCTTTCGGGATGTTCCTTCGGCAAGCCGACATATTCATCCATATTGAAAGTCACTACATTCTGAAAAGACACGAAGCCTTTCTTATTCAGGTCGATTAAAGCCTTATACATCCCCAAAGGAGAAGAACCGGTAGGACATCCCAATACAAACGGTTTTTCGGGTGTGGGATTAGCGGCTTTGATTTTGGCAGCTACATAATGCGCCGCCCACTGTGATACGGATTGATAATCCGGTTGAATGATTAGTCTCATTACAATTACTTTATTAGGTTAATAAATTTGTTCTATCATGAATTACAAAATACGAAGTACGCCAAATGAAACGGGGGAAAGAGAGACATCCGTAATTTGTAATTACTGATTATTTCCTGTCTTTCTTCAAACGTTCTGCCATAGCACGCGCCAAGAGTTCGCATTGCTCATAGGTGATGTCCTTCATAGCCTGCTTCATTTCCACCGGGTCACCTACGATTTCAAATTTACTTTTTTCAGCAAATTCACCCATGCGCTTCACTGCAGCACCTGCCCAACAGAATGAACCGAAATAGCCCAAATAACGTCCTTTCACCTCGCGTACCAGTATTTTGGAAAGCAGCGATTCTATTTCCGGATAAATCTGATTGCTATAAGTGGGACTACCCACAATCAGTCCCCGGTATTTGAATATATCGGCTATGATATAAGAAGGATTGCTCTTGCTGACATTGTGCATCACGATGTTCTTGATGCCCTGAACGGAAAGTTCCGCAGCTATTGCCTCTGCCATTTGTTCGGTATTGCCATACATGGAACCGTAGACTATGACTACACCTTCCTCAGCTGCATAACGGCTCAGACGGTCGTAGATACCAATAACCTTGGCTATATTGTCCGTCCACACAGGTCCATGAGTGGAACAAATGGTAGAGATAGGCAATCCGCCCAACTTTGCCAAAGCCTTCTGTACAGGAGAACCGTATTTACCTACGATATTAGAATAGTAACGTACCATTTCATCCCAATACTTATCCAGATTCATACGCGTATCCAGGAAACCTCCGTCGAGCGTACCGAAGCAACCGAAGCCGTCACCGGAAAAAAGCACCCCTTCCGTTTCATCAAAGGTCATCATTGTTTCGGGCCAATGCACCATAGGTGTCATATAGAAACGGAGTTTATGGTGCCCTAAAGCCAGAAAATCCTCATCTTTCACCATATATTGCTCGCCAGTTACGCCATAAAATCCTTCTATCATACCGAAAGTCTGCTTATTGCCAACTATAATGATGTCGGGATAATGTTGTTTGATTAAGCGAATAGATCCGGAATGATCCGGCTCCATGTGGTTGATGATAAGATACTGAATAGGGCGTTCGCCAATGATACTTTTTATTTTCCGAAGATAAACCTCAAAGTAACAAATGTCTACCGTATCGATCAATGCAACTGTTTCATCGTCTATCAGGTAGGAGTTATAAGACACTCCATAAGGCAATGGCCACATACCTTCAAACAAATGCTTATTGCGATCATTCACTCCCACGTAGTGGATTTTTCCTTTTATCACTGTTTTTGGGTTCATTGTTTTTATCCTCTATTTAGATTGATTCCATATTTAGCAACGGCAAAAATAAGGCTTTTTTCTCACATTTCATACTTCTTCCCTTGATATGCATCAAGTTCTTTCATTCTTTTTTGAACCCGGTGGTTAAATTCATAATTTTTCAGTCCCCAGTCCGGTGCTATAAGTAAGTCTTTCGGAGACTGCGAAACAAAACGCTCCAAAACAATGTCCGGACGAAGATGTTCCACATAGTCTACAACAAGATCAATATACTCCTCTACATCAAAGAGGTGGAAGTCTTCGGGGTTCTGCTCATATTCCAAAGCCATACGAGTACCCCGTATCAGCTGTAACTGATGAATTTTCAACGTAGTAAGCGGTAGTTGCGACAAATCATGCGCCTGTGCCACGATACTTTGACGGGGTTCGCCCGGCAAGCCCAGAATCACATGCCCGCCTGTCAATATGCCACAAGCCGCCGTCCGGCACACTGCATCAGCGGTGGTCTGAAAAGTATGCCCGCGATTAATTCGGCGGAGTGTTTCATCACAAGTACTCTCAATGCCATATTCCACCAAAAGGAAAGTATGCTTATTGATGCTTTCCAAATACCGGAGCAGATCATCCGGCATACAATCCGGGCGAGTGCCGATGACCAGCCCTACCACTCCTTCTACTGACAGCGCCTCTTCATATTTCCGTTTCAAAGACTCCAATTCGCCGTATGTATTTGTATAAGCCTGAAAGTAGGCCAGATACTTCATTTCCGGATATTTATGGGCGAAGAAACGTTTTCCTTCCTCCAGTTGCAAACATATCGGTTTCTCTGTGCGGCAGTAGTCCGGATTAAAAGTCTGGTTATTGCAATAGGTACAACCGCCATATCCTTTATTTCCGTCACGATTGGGACAAGTGAAACCTGCATTCAACGAAATTTTCTGCACTTTATATGGGAAATAACGTTTCAGAAACGCGGGAAATTCATTATAACGAGATGTTGTACTCATAGTTCTATTATATTTAAAAGCAAAAATAGGTATTTTACATTATATATTACATTAATATAGGCAGCTTTCTCGTGTTTTTCATTTTCAGCCTGCTCAAACACAAAAAAAGAACCTACTGACCGTCAGCCAGTAGGTTTCTTTATTCTATCTATTTAAACAAATAAAAGCGCCCTGTTTAGAAGGTATTAAAAACAGCAACCTCCCCATTCAGAAAAATAGGCTTACCCATCACATGTCAACCCTTTTTTTCTGCAAATATATTCCACACTCCAGCACTCAAAGCCGCACCGATGAATGGACCAATAATGAAAATCCAAAGTTGGCTTAATGCCTCTCCTCCCTGAAAAAGAGCAGGCCCTATACTACGTGCCGGATTGACCGAAGTCCCAGTATAACGAATACAAGCCAAGTGAACAAGTACCAAAGAAAGGCCAATGGCAAGTCCTGCAAAATTTCCTGCACCTTTCTGGGCATCGGTAGTACCCAGCACAACCAGAACAAACACAAATGTGAACACAACTTCAGCCAACAGACCACCCATTATGGAAACTCCTTCCTGACAGACATTGGCACCCGTTCCTACCAAACCGGCATTAGAAGTCAATCCCCAAAGAATCACAGAGCCTAAAATAGCTCCAATCACTTGAAACAGCATATACATACCTGCTTCTTTCCCACTAATGCGTCCGGACAGTAAACATCCCAAGGTTATTGCCGGATTGATATGACAACCGGAAATACCGCCAATAGTGTATGCCATAGCTACTACCGAGAGCCCAAAAGCAAGTGCGGTTCCTATCACCGTAGATGATAAATTGGGATCGGCTGATGTACATGATAAACTGATTGCTGTGCCACAACCCATGAGGACGAGAACCATAGTCCCGAACATTTCTGCAATGTACTTTTTCATAACTACAATTTATTAAATTAAACTTGTCGCGTTTCCATGTATCTCCACAAAAAGACTGCACAGTAAACACAAAATAACTTATGCCACAAATATAATATTTAAGTTACACATAGTTTATATTTCTTTCTTTAAAGTATGCAAGATCCTTCACTAATACAGAAAAAATGTTCAGAAATACCTCTAAATCTATTTTAGATTTTCAACGGTTTGGCACAACCATTTGAGAAATAAACATTTAACGGAGCATTTGAGAAATAATAGTAACGAATTGGCAACCGTGCGATTTTCAGCGTTTTGCGGTGCTATGCTGTCAAATAACTCGTTTCTGATGCAAAGGTAAGGAAATATCCAATACATGCAATATTGAAGAATAAATAAAATACCGACTATTGGGTAAGTTTGTTTAATCTCATTACGATTGAAGTTTGGCTTCTGCCCATTTTGGCTGCTATATATTTCACACTTTTACCCTCATCATGCAATTTCAATAAAAATTGGTCTGCTCCTCTTGTCCATCTTTTATTGGCATTAGGGTGCTTTACGTAGTTTTCTTCTGAAACCCTTTCGGGATGTAAGAACTCATCTACAAATACAGAAGGGAAACGCTTGTCATATAGCACAAGGGTTTTCATCTTTGCCCTTGTTATTGCCACATAAAACAATCTACGCTCTTCTCCATATGGAAATTGGTCACTTTTAGTGAGTACATATTTAAGCACAGGGTCATCACTCACAAGAGAAGGGAAGCCATACGTATCTTTATTACATTGCAAAAGTATTACATAATCGGCTTCAAGACCTTTTGATTTATGTACGGTCAAAAACTCGATTTTTCGTTCTCCTATTACGTAAAAGAACCTATTACCCTCTTTAATGGATTGATACATAAAAGAAAGGTAATAATCATCAAATGAATAACGCCCCAACAAAAATATAGATTTATCTGATGGAATAGATGCCACAAGTTGTCCTATCGTATTGCAATAATCTCGCCTATCGTAAGAATAGAACTCCAACTCTGTTTTCATTTCAGAACTGAACGAGTGTATATCTTTTTGTATTTGGGCTTTATTGCGCTGTATGAAGTGAGAGGACAACGAAACCAAAGGTTCTCCAAATCTGTACGTAGTTTCAATTTTGTTTATCTCCGTTGCTCCAAAGTATTCGGGGAATTGATTAAAAAGAGCCATATCACTTCCCGAAAAACGATATATGGATTGCCAATCATCACCCACGCAATACAACTTTGCAGGTGGATTTCCGTCTCGTAATACTTTCAAGAAATTGTAGCGGTCAACTGATATATCTTGAAACTCGTCCACAATGATATAGTCATACTCGACAAGGTGCGAAGTACGACATATTTCCGTGGCTTGAAGAATCGCATCGGTAAAATCAATTTGATTACTATCGCTTAATGCACTTATATAGCGCTCATATACAGGTTGAAATATATTCTTGATAATAAAAACACTTCGCTCATCATCTGCATTCTTTGCTTGTTTCAGAACTTCTTTAACTGATTTACAACTTGATTTTACTAATGTCACGAAAGTAACAGCAAGTCGTATAAATGCCTTTTCTTGCTTACTACCTTTTGGTAAAACCAAATCATATAATTCTTCATCTGTTTTCTCTTGAATTGGTACACCTGCGTCATCTAATAATTTTCGGAGTTTCCCCCTTATATCAGAGTAATGGAAATCTGCACTTGATGTTACTAAAAGTTGAGTGCCAAATTTCTCATGAGCTGCTTTCTTCCAAGTTATACCATCATTATATTTTTGATTGGCTTCTTCGTATGTTATATTTTTGTCTTTTGCAAACCAAGCGGGCACAAGACTATGTTCATCAACTCCAAAATGTTCCAAATAGATGCGTTTGATTACTCCTGCTTGCTCAAAATATATTGAGAAATCGGGGCGATATTGAGAATGCATTTCATCTGCTAATTGATGTTCGTATGGCTCTTCATATCTGAATTTTACTCCAAGTGATGATAAGACAAAGCATATCTTTTGCTCCTGTTCACTTCTCACATATATAGCCCGACCATCCATATCGGGAAACATCGCTTTTAGCTGCACGTTTTTTTGTTCCGACAACTTTTCTCGCCTTTCATTCTTGCGCTGTTCCCAATCCGCTTCATTAGATTGGTAATCAATGAAATATTCTACTACGCTATTCTTAAAAGCCTTATTCTCTAATAGAGTGTGATAAATATCTATAAACAAAGAATCTGTATTATCGCAAATAGATGGCTTTGTACCTGTCGCTTTTCCGATAATATCAATGGCTAATTTGTGAAATGTATAACCTTTCAAGCCATCAGTAGCCATTCTTTCCGTAAGTTCGGCTGCTGCTTTGTTCGTGTAACTAATGAGTAAGATTCTATGAGGTACAATGCCTTTTATTTCTGTTAGATACTTGACTTTTCCAACAATAGAAGAGGTCTTTCCACTACCTGCGCTACTAACAACCAAGCAATTATCTTCTTCTGAAACGATTGAGCGTCTTTGCTGCTTATCCAATGGATATTTCAAACAATGGTCGAAAAATTCTTTATGTGTATTAAGTAAAGAATTTATAACCGCATCATTATGTTGCTCGACAATCTTATTGATATTTCCAAAGTCACGAATTAGGTTTGAGATTGCTACAGATGGAGTGATATTGAAGGCTTCAAGTCTCTTGACTAATGAATGCGCCTCTTGAAAATATGGTATATAATGATTTGTGAAATCCTTTTCTTGCGTTGCAGAGATTATCTTACATGAAAAAACATTATTAAGGTCGGTCGGAATATCAATAAATGTTTCGTTATTTAATGCCGACAATCTCTCTTTTGCTTGCTCATAATTGGATTTATTACTATAAGAAGATATGTGGTTTAACTTTTCTGAAAGTTCCTTGGACTTGTTTTTTAGGCGTATTCGTATTGTGACTATTGCAATAACAGAAATAGCAACAAGAGAAACCACAACTATAAGTAAAACCAACTGCATATCAGAGGATGATAACTATTTAAATTTTTCAATCCACCTATAATCATCCCCCTTGGTACTCCATTGGAATTTCCATATGTCACCTGTTCTATCATTTATGAGATAGTATTGATACATGCTTGTCAATGGTTGAATAGAGAATATACAATTTTCGTTATCAGATACTAATTCGTACTTGTTTATAGGTATGCAAAATAGATTATCTAAATCTTGTGTACTATATTGGACTTGCCATAGTCGTCCATTATACGAATCTAACAGTATGAAAGTCCACATGTTTTGGGTGGCAAACATCTGAAACCTATTAGTCCAATTTGAAGTTGTTTCTGGATATGCAAGAGAGAAGATATTGATTGGGGCAGCAAACATATAATCTTCACCTTTTACACTAAATTGAACTTGCCAATTTTTACCTGTATATGTATCAAGCATTATGAAAGTCCACATATTTTGTGTTTCATAAAGACGAAACCTACTTTCCTTATCCCCTGATATTTCTCTTGCACTGCAAACAATCCAAGACTGACCATCATCCTGAATTTGCTGTACTTCACCTGTCATCGTATTTAAACGAAGCTGGTTATGATAGTTTCGCGTATTATACATTTTATAAACTTGAGCATATGATGCCAACGTAATAACCATCAATGCAAACAATGCTATAAACTTCTTCATAATCTATTGTATTATTGGTTATTAATTGATTTTATTTTTCAGGGAATAAACTTGACAATGCTCGTCTGATAGCTTGGCGAATATCATCAGCTTCTGTTTCTCCTTGTCCCTCTGCTGTGCAAGAACATATCATTTCATTGGTTTTTGCAGAACTAAATTGTATGGTTACTTCTATTGTATAGCCTAAACCTCTGTTACGCCTACCACTCTCGCCATAATTGACGATTAAGGTTTCATTCGCTAATTCGGATTTGAGTTCAGGCAATATAATATACCCCTGTTTTATCAATATTCCTGCTATCACATCACTCGGATTAACACTTTTGGTTGTCGAAGAGCCATAGATACCATATTGACCTCCATATGTACCTCCTGTGCTTGATGTCAATTCCTTTGTCGGAGAAATGTATGCGTATTTATACATTTCAATAGGAGCATTCCTTACTATTACAGGTGTTCGAAGTGGTGCACACCCATTTGCTAATAGAATGGTGCAAATAACTAATAGCCAATTTTTAATTGCGTTCATACACTACACATTTATCCTCCAGCTTCCACAAAGGATGGGTTAAATCACGAAGCGTGGAACTGTATGCCACACTCTTACTTGAAGGTCGTAGGAAACCTTGGATACGGATGTAACAATAGCAGCCCACGCTATAGCGTGAGAACCACTATGCTATCCTTGTATCCAATTTGAAAATTTCCTACGTTTTCAAGTACAAGATAAGCATAACGCTTCTTCTTTTTTCTTATGTCTTGGAAAGAGTTGCCTCAATCACGGTACAAAAGTACAAAAAAATCCGTGATGTAACTTCAACTATCACGGATTTGTTATGATTTACAGCTTAATACTCCTATTTTGTTTCTTTGTAGGCATTCCCAACGCTTCCATAAACTCGTCTTTCTTGCGTCTGAACCAACTGACGTGCGAAATACCGTCTATGTTGAGTTCAAATTTTCCCTCCGTGTTCTGTTTGAGAGAACAAACTGCATTGTCTGTTTTGAAATGCCGGTTAAACTCACGGGAATATAGTTCACCTTTAATGGAAACATCCTTGAACGTGCATAGTTTTCTAATGACGATATCGCCAAAGTGCAGAGTGTCACGCAGGAACTTTATTGTCGGCATCAACTTCTCCACGTATGGGAAATAGCATTTGACAAAGTTCACGAACTCGGACAGCTTACTATTCTGTTGGTCGTATGTGCTTTTCATTTCCTGCATCTGTTTGGCTTGTTGTCGTTCCCGTTGTCGGGCTTCTTCTTCAAGTTCAATGATGCGGTTTTGTAGAGCTGTGTTCTCCCTCTCCAGTGTCTTGACCTTGTTACTCCCGAAAAGAGAGCCGACACTCTCGGCGATGTTGGCGGCTGCGGTCGTCGCCGCCCCTTTCAACCGCTCGGTCTGTATCTCCTTTTTCGCCCGTGCAAGTTCCTCTCGTGCCGTATCTTTCCGCTCCTGCAAATCCATCACCTCCGCTTTCAGTTCCTCTGTCTGACGCTTTATGTCACGGTAGTACTGCTGCGTGGAAACGTGCCTCGCTTCCGAACCGTCAATTCCCCTTTGCAGCCCGTATTTTACCATCGCTGCGGCATAGCTGTCCTGATAGGATTTCAGTTTCAGACGGCTCATGATGTCATCTGCACACAGCCTCACGCTGTCGGCAGGTTTCTTGCGGTAGCGTTTCTTCGCCTGCTCCTCCCGTTTCCTGCGCTTGCGCTCCCCCTTGACTATCGGGACGAGCGTGACGTGCATGTGTGGCGTTTTCTCGTCCATGTGCAGGTGAGCCGCCACGATGTTCTCTTTTCCGAACGTGTCGGCGAAGTATTTCAAGTTGTCAGCGCACCACTCGTCCAGCCGTCCCTCCCGTTGGATGCGCTCCATGTCCTCGGGCGTTGCCGACACGTTGATGCGGATTGCCCTGACTTGGTTGCTGCCGACTTTGCGTGTCAGCCCGGCTTCTTCCAGCCTCCTTTGGATAGCCGCCGAACGGTCTTTCACACCGTCGGGATACTCGATGAGTTTCCGATTGAGGTGTGTGCGTGTGGGGTCGGCGTTCCTCGGTATGATTGAACGCTCGATGTGGGCGGTCGTTCCGCTGTCGGAACCGTGCGCCTTTTCCATGTGTAAGACTACAAATCCCATATAAAATTCCTTTCTTTTTTAGCTTATGAAACAATGATTCTTCGTATCTTCGGGGACGGCAAAAAGCCGTTCCCGATGGGGTGTGCAGAGGGGCTTTCCCCTTGCCTTATTGGGGAATTTTCAGCGTTGCCTGCAATGCGGCTCGGAAAATTCCCTAATAAGCTACGGTATTTCCTGTCTGTAAATACCCGTGCGCCGTCCGTCCCTGCCTGCTTTGCTTTGCCCGCCTTGTTTACCAACTTTGCATACATGACAATGTGAACAGAGTGTCGGTAGTCCGTCAGCATTGCAGCCGTCACAAACTCCCCTTGTTGTTTTTTCCTTTCGTCGTCGGTTGCCGGGGCGGTCGTTTCCGTTTACGGAGGCTCTTTTGCGTGGGGCTGTCGGATGCAAGGTTCATGGGAAGAATACTACCCGAAGCATGAGGGTGGAGATTGTTCCCATGACGGCGCAGCCGCCTGACCTTGAAGCCGACGTAAAGCCCCATGCTACCTTTGCCTCTGAAAACGGAAATGGCTGCTCCAGTTGCAGCAAATGGGAACTCTCCCTATCCCATTTCCCAGCCGGGTTGATGACGGATGAAAATCCGATAATTTGATGAAACGGCATATAAACATCTGTATATTAGCGGTATGTATGCTCATCAACTTCTCATCAGAATACTCGCCAAAAGAGAAACGACACGGTAAGGCATACTTTCCGTTCATCGACAAATATCCGTTGATGAGAATTTGATGAACACATATATATCTTATAATCATATATTTACTATATGTATTCATCATTTCATCAGAATAACGGTGTATCTTCCGACGGAAACAGTCGCACATGTTTCGTGTATGGGTACGTACTAACAGCAATACGCACCCCCGAATGATGGCAGGAACAGACATATTTTCTCTTTTTGCCGGTACATCCTCTTTAACAAGGCATTGCGCAGCCTCTCCGCACCGCATGAGACGATACGGAATGCGAGTGCGACAAGCATTTCAAAACTGTAAACGTCCAGCCCGTAACCGTTCTCCAAACGCAGACAACGCTTCGTGTCGTACTCTTTCAGAACTCCGCTTTTGTAAACAGCTCTGATTCCTGCACGGACTGTCGGGGCAATTACCCCGAACAGCCCGACAAGTTCCGGCTCGGACATCCACACATTGGCTGTATCGGTCGGCATGATGATATTGCCGTGTTCGTCCATCGTGATGGTATTTCTTTTTTCTTTCATCGGTATTCGCTTTTAAGGTCGTTATTAAATGGCACGGCAGATGTTCTTCTCCATATCCTCCAACTTGTGCGACAAGGCTTCCATGTCCCGGCTTATCTTTTGGGCGGTGATTTTGGCGTATATCTGCGTGGTCTTGATGTTCGTGTGCCCCAACAGTCGGCTCACGGTTTCAATGGGTACACCGTTGGATAAAAGCACGGTCGTGGCGTTCGTATGCCTCGCAACATGATAGGTCAAGCGCACCTTGAAACCGCACTGCCTGCCTATCTCTTTTAGTATCTTGTTGCAGGTGGTATTGCTCGGCATGGGGAAAACATGACCGTCCCGTGTCATTCCCTTGTATTTCTCTATTATCCTTTGCGGAACGTCCAACAGACGGATGTTCGATTCCGTGTTCGTCTTCTTCCGCCGGGTAATAATCCATAGATTACCGTCGAAGAAGGTTTGCAGGCAGTCGGCGGTGAGGTTCCTCACATCGGAGTACGCCAGCCCCGTGAACACCGAAAAGACGAACAAGTCCCTTACGAGTTCATGCTGCCCGTTCTTCATCGGTGTATCTATAAGCGTCTGTATCTCCGCTTGGGTAAGGTAGCCCCTATCCACGCTTTCGGGAGAGTTGATATACCCGGCAAAGGGGTTGAACGGCAACCGCCCGTCATTCCTCGCTATCGAGATGATATGTTTCAGCACAATCATGTAGCCCCACACGGTATTGGTACGGCATTTCTTCTCCGTGCGTAGGAAATACTCGAAATCGTTGATGAAAGAGAGGTTCAATTCCTTGAGAGGAATATCCTCACGCTTGTAGGTATGAGGCAGGAACTCCCGAATGTGCTTGCAGACGGTCGCATAACGTTGGTATGTTCCCTGCGCCCTGCTGTGCCCCACTTTCTTGGCGAACTCGGCGTTGTGCTGCTCAAACAGCTTCAACAAGGTCTCCTGCTTGACACCGATACCGAGATAGGTGTCTTTGAGCTTGGCGGCGGTTACATACCCGTCCGTCTGCATAAGCTCCTGATAGCGGCGGTTCACGTCCACACGGATTTTATCGACGGTACGGTTGATTCGCTGCGCCTCGACGCTCTTGCCCGAGGCACGGCTGTTTTTCACGTCCCACAAGCGTGGGGGAACGTCCAGCTTGCAGCTGAACTGTTTAATCTCGCCGTCTACTGTAAGACGGCACATCAGGGGCAGGTTGCCGTTGGGCTTTGCGCTGCCTTTCTTCACGTAGAATAAGACTTTGAATGTACTTCGCATAACTCACACTTTTTTTGGTTACAAAATTAAGTTACAGTGAGTTACCAACAGATATGCAAACCTGCGCAAATCGCAGAAATAGAAGCGTTTAACCGAAAACTTTCATCCGTTACGGTAGTAATGGGGTGGTAACTGAACTCCTGCCGCATTTGGCTTCAAAGTGGCTTTCAGTTGCTTCCTTACCACACAAAAACGAAGCGTAACGAACACTGTTTCAGTGCCATTCGCTACGCTTCGCTCAAATTTGTCTTCTCGCCATGTGTTTATTTTAGTAATCATCAGTTATAGCTTTATTAAATCGCAATTACTAAC